>Ga0182743_1000160_pt1 | contig 111445 bp, 126 predicted proteins | sample eDN3rd30CKraftOP_FD_128522 | JGI IMG/M metagenome (GOLD analysis project Ga0182743, IMG submission 128522) | Enriched Organic Plus compost microbial communities from Emeryville, California, USA - eDNA 3rd pass 30_C Kraft OP (version 2) (version 2) ...
CCGCAGCGCCACGTCGCCACGCCCGCTGCGCAGCACCAGCCCCAGGTCCACGCCCATGGGCGCACGCACGCGCGATGCGGGGTCCATCCGCCAGATGACGGCGAAACGCGGATAGGGATCGGCTTTCAGGACGCGCGGGTCACGTACCAGCGCGCGCAGCGTCGGCGCGGCGCCGCGCGCACGGGTGATCGGGGCCTGGACATGGCCGGACAGGCGCACCTGGTTCACCGCCACGTCCGCGCCGGGCTGCACCACCACCACATCGCCGCGACGCATGGCGCGGCCGGGGGCGATCTCGGCAAACGACCGCCGCCCCTGTGCATCGGGCGCGACCAGAAGGTAACGGTTGCCGACCGGGCGCATGGCGCCGCCAGCCAGCGCCAGCACCGCTTCCAGCGGCTGGATGCCGCGCGCCAGTTCGTAGATGGCCGGGCGCACCACATCGCCCGCCACCGCGACCAGAGCGCCGACCGCCGGCACCACGATCCGTTCCCCCGGCCGCAGCGAAAGGTCGGTGCTGCCGTCGATGCCGGCGAGCAGCGGATACAGGTCGATCACACGGGACGCGCGGGCGCTCTCCACCCGCACCGCCCGCAGGCTGCCGGTCTTGCGTATCCCGCCCGCGGCGGCGATCGCATCCAGAACCGTGGACAGGCCAGTGACGGTCTGGAAACCCGGCCGCACCACCTCGCCGCCCACGAACACGGACATCTGGCGCAGCTGGCCGATGGTGACGAAGACCTCGCTGCCCTGGAAATCACGTGCGGCCCGCGCCTCCAGCTCCGCGCGCAGCGCGCCCAGCGTGCGACCCGCGGCCGCGATGGGCGGCAGGTCGGGCAGCAGCACCTGCCCGTCACGGTTGACGCGGACGGAAAAGGTCTGCCGTGCCCGGCCCCGGAAGGCCAGGATCACTTCATCGTCCCGCCCCAGCACGTAATCGTCCGGCAGCGCACCCGCGGGCGTGGGCGCGGGGCCGAGGCCGCGGAACGTGTCGTAGCCGAACTGCCGCAGCGGCACGGGCGCCTGATCGCGGTCGAGCCGCGCGGCGAAGAAGGCCTCGGCGGGCGACAGCGGCTCCTCCGGCGCGGCGGGAACCTGCGCATACGGCGGCGGAGGTGACGCCGGCAACGCGGCCGGCGCCGGCGGGGCAGCCGGCCCGGCCGCAGGCGGGGATGATGCGGAAGCGCGCCCCCCGGAAGCGCCCCAGATCCGCTGGAGGATATCCTGCTGGGCTTCCGGCGGCAGGGTCGGGAGCGGCGCGCCACCGGGCAGGGTGCTCGGAAGCGAAGGCGGAGCCAGCGCCTGCGACCATGCGGCGCAGGCGAACCAACAGAAAAGGCTGGCAAGAAGGAGGCGCAGGGGAACGCTCCACAGCAGATTAAGGTAAGAGATTTATCAACCATAACGATGGAATCATTGATTCATCGTGGAGAAATATCCGTGTTTCGTATAATTTTTCCAAATCTCACAACTTCAAGCTGCATTCGATTCAAGGTGGCCGGGATGCTTGGCCCGGCTGCCCTCAGCGCCTATGCGTGGCACCGTGCCTCCCGTGGACTCGGGATTGTCCGACGTGCGCTGCCGGATCTGCCTCTGCCGCCGGGCCCCTATCTCGGGACGGAACCGGTCGTGCTCGCCGCCGTCGGCCCGGCACCACCACATGCCCTTGAGATCGATCCGTTCTCTGCCGCCGATCTACGCCCCGTATGGGAAAAGGGGCGGTGGGCGGACCTGCCCCATCTGCCGCCGGACCAAGCGGACCGGCGCATCGCCGCCTTCCTGGGGGAAAACCCGCCCTTCCGGGGGCCCCACTGGGTCAGTGCCCAGGAAGCCGCGATCCGGATACTGCATCTGGCCTGGGCGGCACAGCGGCACGGGCGGGATGCCACGCCCACCGCAGGGCTGCGTGCGCTGGCCGCACTCCACTGGCGGCGCATCCGGGCCGAGCGGGCCTATGAAATGTCGCAAGACAACAATCACAGCCTCGCCGCCGCCGCCGCGGGGATCGCCGCCGGGCTGCTCCTGGGCGACCGGGCGCTCGCCGCCGCCGCGCTGCGCGGGACCGAACGCGTCGCGCACCGGCTGATCGCCCCCTGCGGCGCGTTCAGCCAGCATTCCGTGCGCTACCAGCGCATGGCGGTCGATCTTCTGTCCCTGGCGGCAGCATTGGCCGAACGGCAGGGACTGAGCCCCGGCTTCGGTGCGGCGCATCGGGCCGCGGCCGCGTGGCTCGACCGGATGCGCGACCCGGTCTCCGGCCGCTATGCGCGGATCGGCCACGATGACGGCACCCGCCTCTCCGCCCCGGCCCCGCCGATGGTGTCGCCGCGACCGGCGGATTGGACAGGACGCGGCTTCATGGGCTTCGCCCACGGCACGTCCTGGGCCGTGCTCCGCATACCCGGCAGCCGCTTCCGGCCGGCACACGCGGACCTGCTGCATCTGGACTTCTGGCGGGACGGGCGGAACCTGCTCTGCGATGGCGGCACCGGCGCCTATCACCCGCCGCCCGGTTCCGAATGGTGGCTCGATCATTTCCCCGCGGTCGAGGCGCACAACACGATCCAGTTCGACGGGCAGCCACAGATGCTCCGGCATGGACGTTTCCTGATGGGGCCATGGCCGCGCGGCGGCGCGCTGCCGGCAGGCGGCTGGATCGCGGACAGCCACGGCAACCGGCACGAGCGGCGCGTGCAGCCAGGGGCCACCTGGCGGATCGAGGATCGGCTCGCCGGCCCCTTCTCCGAGGCCGTGCTGCGCTGGCGGCTGGACCCCGGGCTCGACTGGCACGCCACACCGGATGGTGCCGCGACCCATGTTGCGCGGGTCCGCATCACCGGAGCGCCTGCCGCCATTGCCATCGAACCCGGCTGGAGCAGCCCCGCCTACGGACAGGTCACCACAGCGCCCATTCTCACCGCGCGCCTGCCTTCAGGCACAGCCTGCATTCTGACCGTGATCGAGGCAATCCAGGGCTAGCGGCGTCCTTTCGGCAATTTACCTATTATCAATCATAGAATTATAATTCTTATAACAAACACAACCTAAAATTGCGAAAACACTGCTGCCGCCTGGACCGGAAGTCAGGATGCCGTTCGATGTTCTCGCCGCCCGCCTTTGGCGGCGGCGTTCCAGGATTGGCCTGTTCGCGGTGCTGCTGTTCGCCATGGGGACGGCATTCATCCTTGCCTGGCCGCGCGCCTATGTCGCGACCGCCATCCTCGCCCCGGCCGAGACCAACGGGATCGCCACAAGCCAGATCCTTTCTCCCGCGCCGCTGCTCGGCGGAGGCCTGCTGGACTCGCGGCCCAGCGGCAACTTCGCTGTCTATCTCGCCACGCTGCGCTCACCCGATGCTGCGGCGATGCTGCTGAGGGAAACGGCGCTGGGCACATACCTTGCCGCGCGGCGGCAGGCAGGCGTGACGGGGGCGATCCGCCGCGCATTCGGCCTCGTGCATCCCGTATCGGCCGACGATGCGGCGGACTGGCTGCGGCGCAACCTTTCCGTAACCCCCGCGCAGCAGACCGTGACCTGGACGCTGGCGGTGGCGCATCGCGACCGCGATCTCGCCCTGTCCATCCTCTCCCACCTGCACGCATTCGCCGAGGCGCAGATCCGCCGCGACCTGCGCACCACCGTGGACCGCCGCCTCGCGCTGCTGGCCCGGCGCCTCACGCAGGAAACGGACGTGTATCAGCGCCAGGTGCTGTTCGACCTCGTGGCGCAGCAGCAACGCTTCGGCCTGGTGCTCGCGGCGGACGAAGCCGTCGCCGGGCGGCTCGTCTCGGCGCCCAGCGTGGAGGTGGATCCTTCGCTGCCCAACCGGCCGCTGCTGCTGATGCTGCTGGCCCCGGCCGCGATGCTGCTGGCGGCCGCGTTGGCCATGCTGCGGATCACGGCGGAAGGCGCGCGGAAGCGCCGGCTTCATGCAGGCTATGCGGATTGATAGCTGTCCCTCCCGCCCCGACCTTCCTCTTGCAACGGCAAGGATGCGGCTCTCCTCGCCCACGTGCGGCTGAAGGTCGCCGCCTCGCCTGGGCGGCCGGTGCGGCGGCGATACTGCTTCACTCCGCCGGCGGCCTGAAATCCGCACCCCTGCTGGCAGCGCTGCCCTTCGACCTGACCGTGGCCCTGGCTGCGATCGCCCTGCCCTTGCTGGCGCTGCTCGGCCTCGGCCGCGACTGGCGCATCACATCGGAAGCGACCGCCACCTTCGCCGCCTTCGCCATGCTGCTGTCGTGGCTGGTGCTGGGGGCCGCGTGGTCGGTCGCGCCCGTCAGCGCTGCGGGCAAGTTGCTCGACGCCGTGCTGCTCGGCCCGCCGATGCTGCTTGCTGGCATCCTTGCCGGCGCGGACCCGGCAGCCCGGCGCGGGGCGGCCGCGGCGATGCTGGCGGCGGGGCTGGTCGTCGGTCTCTCGGTGGCGCTGGGACTGGCTTCGGGCACGGTGGTCCTCGGCGGCCCGGTCGAGGCGGACCGCATCCGGGTCCAGTACCAGCATGCCGGCCTCGTCATGGCCGGTGCGGCGGGGATCGCCGCGCTGGAGAGCCTACATGGTCCGCGATTTCGTCGCCCGCTGGTGCTGGCATTGGTGCCCGCGCTTGCCGTCCTCGCCCTACTGCCGGGCGGCCGCGCCGCTTTTTTGGCCCTTGCGCTCGCGGCGGCCATGGCCCCTGCCCTGGCGCTGCTTCGGTCCGGGCGGACCGCGGCCGCGCTGCTGCCCCCGGTCCTGATCGTGCTCGCGGGACTGGCGGGGGCGCTGACTCTCGCTGCACAGCCGAGCCTGGCCGACGGACTGCGCACGGCCATGCGCCTGATCGACGGCAACGTGGGGGAGGCCTCGCTGCGACTTCCACTGTGGCGTTCGGCCCTCGATCTTGCGGGCCGGGCGGCGCCGTTCGGTCTCGGTACGGGCGGCTTCCCGGTCGCGGCCGGGTTCGGGGACTGGCGCGGCCGCTACCCCCACAACCACGCGCTGGAAGCCCTGGTCGAACTCGGCTTGCCCGGATTGCTGCTGTGGCTGGGATGCTGGGGCATCGCCCTGCGGGGCGCGCTGCGGCACTGGTGCGATCTCGCGCCCGAACGGGTCGGCACGATCGCAGCGCTCGCCCTGCCGATGATGCTCACCATCATGGTCTCGACCGATCTCGGGAACCGCATGGCCTGGTTCGCGCTGGGGCTCGTCCTGTCGCTGTCTGTGGAAGCCCGCCCCCTTGCGCGGGCGGAGGCCGCGGCATGAGCTATGCCCGCCACGGCAAGCGCCTGCTCGATCTGGTCGGCGGCGCAGCCCTGCTGCTGTTCATGCTGCCGGTCATGACGCTGGTCGCGCTTGCCGTACTGGCGGTGCTGGGCCGGCCGCTGCTGCATCGCGACCTGCGTGCCGGGCAAGGCGGGCGTCCCTTCATGCTGGTCAAGTTCCGCTCCATGCACCTGGGATCAGGACCGGATTCCGAGCGGCTGAACCGGTTCGGCCGGGTGCTGCGCGCCAGCGGGCTGGATGAACTTCCGCAGCTCGTACATGTGCTGTCAGGCTGGATGAGCCTCGTCGGGCCACGCCCCCTTCCCGTTGCCTACACCGCCCGGCTCGACACCGCGGGGCGGGCTCGGCTTGTCGCGAAACCGGGCCTGACCGGCGCGGTGCAGGTCGGAGGGCGCAACGCCCTCCCGTGGGAGGAGCGTTTCCGCCGCGACGCAGCCTATGCCGTCGCCCCGACGCTTGCAGGCGATCTCGCCATCCTGCTGCGCACAGTCCCGGCACTGCTGGGCCGCGGAGCGACCTCTCCGGGGCATGCCACCTCCCCGGCGCCTTTCACCCAGGGTTGAAATATAGATTATCTCTACATCTCTGACTTGCCAAAACTCCTCTGAAACGCAGAGATTGCGCAACCAAAAGGCGAATTTCAGTGCAAATCATATCTGAGTTTTCGACGGAAGCCGCACAGTCCCCTGTCGTTCTCTCACCGCCCGAACGAACCGGCGACGAAGAGCGGTTGTTGAAGGAAATGCTCACCTCGGGCTGGATCGCCCCGGCCGGCCCGATGATCGCCGCTTTCGAGAAAGCGGCCCAACGCGCCACCACATTCCCGCATGTGGCGGCTGTCGCCTCCGGCACCGCGGCCCTGCATCTCGCCTGCCGGCTGGTCGGTCTCCGGCCCGGGGATCAGGTCTGGACCAGCACGCTAACATATATCGCCACCATTTCGCCTGCGGTGCAGATGGGGGCGAGGCCGGTCTTCCTGGATGTCGATCCGGCAAGCTGGACCCTTGATCCCGACCTGCTCACGGATACGCTGGCGCACGCGGCCCGGCGGGGGCGCCTGCCGCGCGCGGTGATCTCGGTCGATCTCTATGGCCAGTGCGCCGACATGCCCGCACTGCGGGAGGCATGCGACCGCTGGGGTGTCAGCCTGATCGCGGACTGCGCCGAAAGCCTGGGCGCGACGGCGCATGGCCGGCAGGCAGGACGGGGCGCGCATCTCGCCGCCTTCTCCTTCAACGGCAACAAGATCGTCACCTGCGGTGGCGGCGGCGCGCTGGCGTCCGAGGATGTGGCGCTGGTCGACCATGCCCGCTTCCTCGCCGCGCAGGCGCGGGAAAGGGCCGCGCACTACCAGCATGAGACGACCGGCTATTCCTACGGCCTGCCTTCCCCCTGCGCGGCGATCGGGCTTGCCCAGCTTCCCCATCTTGCCGCCCGCATCACCCATCGGCGCGCGGTCTTCGCCGCCTACAGAGATGGGCTGGCCAACATTCCCGGCGTCAGCTTCATGCCCGAACCCGCATGGTCGCGCGGAACCCGCTGGCTGACCGCACTGCTGCTGCCGCCGGGCAAGCGCGAGACGGTGCGCAAGGCGCTTATGGAGGCGGGGGTGGAATGCCGCCCGATCTGGAAGCCGATGCATTTGCAGCCGGTGTTCCGCCGCGCACCGTGTATCGGCGGGGAGGTCGCGGCCGGGCTGTTCCGTGACGGGCTGTGCCTGCCCTCCGGCCTCATGCCGCCGGACGGGCAGGACCGCGTGATCGCCACCATCCGGGCCGTGCTGGAACGATGAGCCTGGAAATCCTCTATCTGCACCAGCACTTCACCACGCCCGATGGCGCCGGCGGCACGCGGTCATGGGCGCTGGGCCGTGCGCTCGCCACGCGTGGCCATCGCGTGACCATCGCCTGCGGCATGGCCGAGGATGCGGATGCCGGATTGGACGGCGCCTTCGCGTATGGACGACGCGAGGGACAGGTGGGGCCGCTGCGGGTCGTGCAGTTCGCCATCGCCTATGCCAACGCGATGGGATTGGCCGCCCGCAGCGCCGCCTTCCTGCGCTTCGCCGCGCGTGCGACGCCGCTGGCCGTGGGGGGTGGCTTCGATACGATCATTGCTTCGTCCACCCCGCCGACCGTGGCGCTGCCGGCACTCGCCGCCCTGCGGCTGAGGGGCGTGCCGTTCGTGTTCGAGATCCGCGATCCCTGGCCGGAACTGCTGCTGGCCATGAAGGCGATCCGCCCGGGGCTTGCCTCCCGCGCGCTGTCGGCGCTGTCCGGCGTGGCCTGCCGCGCCGCGGCATCGGTTGTCGCGCTGTCGGACGGCGCGGCGGAGTCCGCCCGGGCCCATGGCGCGACCTCCGTCGCGGTGATCCCGAACGGCTGCGATCTGGACCTGTTCAGCCCGCAGGTAACGCGATGGCGGCCGGAGGCGGCGGCGCCGTGGGAAGCGCTGTTCGTCTATGCGGGCGCGCACGGAAAGGCGAACGGCCTCGATCAGCTGCTGGACGCAGCCGCGATCCTGAAGGCGCGGGGCGAACACCGCGTGCGGCTGCTGCTGGTCGGCGAAGGGGCGGAGCGCAGGCGGCTGATCGCCCAGGCGTCCGAACGGCACCTGACCAACGTGACCTTCCTGGATGCCATGCCGAAACGCAGCCTGGCCGCCCTGCTCGCGGGCGCGCAGGGCGGGCTGCTCTGCCTCGCCCCGGTGCCGGAATTCGCGGAAGGCACCTCCCCCAACAAGCTGATGGACCTGCTGGCCGCCGGGCTGCCGGTCGTCTCCAACGTGCCCGGCCGCGCCGCGCGCTGGCTGCGGGAAGGTGGGGCCGGGATTACCGCGCCCGATCCGGCCGCCATGGCGGATGCCATGGCCAGCCTCGCCGCCGCTCCGGCGCGCCGGGCCGCGATGGGCCGGGCCGCGCGGGCGCTGGCGGTGCACCGCTTCGACCGCAACCGCCTCGCCGCCATGTTCTGCGACCTGGTCGAAGGCGCGGCACGGCCCCGGCGCGACATGGCGGTGGCGGCGTGATGGGGCGCGAGATCCATCTGGTCGCTGCCGCACGGCCCAACCTGCCCAAGCTCGCCGCGCTGTGGCATGCCATGGCCGAAGCCCCGCCGCTGGGACAGCCGGTGCTGGTGCACACGGGCCAGCACCACGACGACGCGATGTTCGGCGCCCTGCTCCGCGACCTCGACCTGCCGGAGCCGGACGTGTGGCTCGGCATCGCTGGCGGTTCCCACGCCGAGCTGACCGGACGGACCATGGTCGCGCTGGAAACGCTGTGGCGGCAGCGCCGCCCGGCCGTGGTGATCGTGCCGGGCGATGTGGATGGCGCGCTCGCCGCCGCGCTCGCCGCGGCAAAGCTGTTCATCCCGGTCGTGCATCTGGAGGCCGGGCTGCGATGCGACGACGTGGCGTTGCCCGAGGAGGTCAATCGCCGCGCCATCGACGCCGTCGCCACCGCGCTCTGGGCGCCCGATGCGGCGGCGATGCTGACCCTGGCGAAGGAAGGCCGGGCGGCGGCGGCCACGATGACCGGCAACGCCATGATCGCGACGCTGGAGCGGACGCGGCCGCTCTGGTCGGCACGGCCCGGAAAGGCGGGCGTGGGCCGCTACGGGGTGCTGACGCTGCATCGCGGCGCCAACGTGGACGATTGCAGCCGCTTCGCCCGCCTGCTCGCCGCGGCGGGAGAGGCGGCGCGCCGGCTGGACCTGATCTGGCCGATGCATCCCCGCGCGCTGGCATGTCTGCAGGCGCAGGGACTGCGCGTGCCGTCGGGCATCCATCTGGTTCCGCCGCTTCCCTACCTGGATTTCATCGCCACGCTGGCGGGGGCGAAAGCAGTCATCACCGATTCCGGCGGCGTTCAGGAAGAGGCAACACATCTGGGTATTCCCTGCCTGACACTGCGCGCGGCAACGGAGCGTCCACTGACATTGACCCACGGCACCAACCGCCTCGTCGTGCCAGACCGGCTGCCAGCGGCATTGGAGGCCATGCTGGCCGATCCGCCCGTATCGCGTCCCATTCCGGGATGGGACGCGCTCGCGGGCCAGCGCATGCGCGCGGCGCTGGCGACGCTGCTGCTCGGCGGGGTGCCCCTCCCGCCGGGCGCTCCTCCCCGGGCGGAGACGGCGGAGCTTCTCCCGCACAAGACGGAAAAAGCAGGGCCCCGGGGCACCTGAATGGCCGCCTCCGTCTGCTTCGTCTCCGCCGCGCATCCGCCCGAGGATGTGCGTGTCGTGCTCAAGGAGGCCGCCACCCTCGCCGCTGCCGGCTTCGCGGTCAGCCATCTCGCGCCCGCCGCCCAGGCCGCCCGCTGGAACGCCCACGGCGTCGCCATCGCGACCTATGTACGCCGTCCAGGCCTGCTCGGCCGGCTGCTGGCGCTGCCCGGCCTCGCCCGCCGCGCCGCGCGATCCGGAGCGCGCGTGCTGCATGCGAACGAACCGGATGCGTGGCTCGCCGCGCTGATCGCGGCCCGCGGCAGCGGCGCACGCGTGGTTCTGGACGTGCATGAGCACTACCCTTCCACCTTCGCCGCGCTGCACGCACCCCGCCCCGTGGCGGGGATGGCCGCCTTCGCGGTGCGGTGTTTCATCCGCTGGGCTTCCCGGTGCGCGGATGCGACCGTGGTCGCCAAGGACGGACTGTCCGAGGACTGCCGCGGGCGGGTGATTTCCGCCCGCAACTACGCGCTGCTGGCCTCCGCTCCGGAGACCGCCGCGCATGGCGCCGAACGCGTCCCGGTCATCGTCCATGCCGGGGCCATGACGCGGGCGCGCGGCTGGCCGGTGCTGCTGGACGCGATGGCGCGTATGCGCGTCCCGGTCCGGCTGCGGCTGATTGGACGCTTCACCGACGGGTCGGAGGCGGCATTCCGCGTCCGGGTAGCGGAACTGGGCCTCGCGGACCGCGTGCATACCGCCCCCTGGATGCCGCATGCCGCGATGATGCGCGAACTGGCGCGGGCCGATATTGGCGTCGTGCTGTTCCAGCCCGGCCTCGCCAATCACATCCATGCCCTGCCGCACAAGCTGTTCGACGCCATGGCCGTTGGTCTGCCGGTGATCGTGCCGTGCCATGCCGGGGAAGTGGCGGCCGCGGTGACGGAGTCCGGCGCGGGATTGGTCGTCGATGCCGCCGATCCGGATGCGGTCGCCAAAAGCCTCGATCTTCTGGCGGACGTCCCTGCCCTGCGGGCGCAGCTGGGGGCGGCCGGCCGTGCGGCGGTGGAGCGGCGCTATTGCTGGGAACGGGAGGGAGAGGCTCTGGTCGCGCTCTATCGGGACCTCACCGGCGGATGACACCGTGACACCGATCTATGTCCTGGGTGCGGGCGGCCATGGCCGCGTCGTGCTCGATATCCTGCGCCGCGGCGGCACACCGGCCGACGGCGTCTTCGACGATCAGCGCACCGCGCCGCTGGAGGGAACCCGGATACTCGGCCCCTTCGCAGCGGCCCTGGACAGGCCCGGGGCGGGCATCGTCGTCGCGCTGGGCGACATGGCCCTGCGGCGGCGCTGGGCCGCGGCGGTGGAGGCCGCCGGCCTGTCCCTGATCCGCGCCGTCCATCCGGACGCGATCATCGCGCACTCAGCGCAGATCGGCGCCGGCAGCGTGATCTGTGCGGGCGCCGTGATCGGACCCGGCGCGACGGTCGGCCGGCATGCCATCGTCAACACGCTCGCCAGCGTCGATCACGACTGCACCGTCGGCGACAACGCGCATGTGGCCCCCGGGGTGCGCCTGTGCGGGCATGTGCGCGTGGGTGCGGACGCATTGGTCGGCGCGGGGGCGATCCTGCTGCCCGGGGCCACCGTGGCAGACGGGACGACCGTGCCGGCCGGCCATGTGCTACGGGCCTGACGCGGCGCGCAAAGGGCAGCTATACGCACGCCATGGCCAAACGCGGTCCCCATTTCAACCGCATCGTCCTGAACCTGATCGCCGATGCCGTGCTCTCCGTGCTGGCGGTCCCCGCCGCGCGCCTGCTGGCCATGCCGGGCGAAAATCCGCTGCCGCCCGCTTTCCTGCCGCTGATCGGCGCGGTCTGCGTGCTGGCGGCCGGGCTGCCGGTGGGGCTATCGCGCCAGTACTGGCGCTTCGCGGGCATGCGCGACCTGATCAGCGTGGCGATCGCCTCGGCGCTCGGGGCCGTGCTGTTCGCCTTCATCGCCTGGGGAACGGGGCTGTGGGTTCCGGGCAACCCGGCCTTCCCCGTCATCCTGGCGCTGACGCTGGTGGTGCTGCTCGGCCTGCCGCGGCTGCTCTACCGCTGGCACCAGTCGCATCGGGTACACGAAGGCGCCAGGGCGGATGCGCAAACCCTGCTGCTGGCCGGCGCCGGCGACGGGGCGGACATCTTCCTGCGGGCCCTGGAACAGGACCGGCGCACCGCGTGGCGCGTGACCGGCATCCTGTCACTGCGGTCGCGCCAGGCCGGGCGGCGCATCCACGGCCACCGCATCCTGGGCACGGTGGACGAAGCCTCCGCCGTGCTCGACGAGATGCGGCAGGAGGGCACGCTGCCCGCGATGATCGTGGTGACCAGCACGGAGATCGCGGGCGTGGCGCTGGTGCGGCTGATCGAGATCGCCGACCGCTACGGCATCCCGGTCCGCCGCGCGCCGAGCCCGACCGCGCTGTCGCCTGCCGCGCGCCGGGCCGGGGACAAATCCATGGACGCGGCCCGGCGTCGCGTGGAGTTACGCCCCGTGGCCATCGAGGACCTGCTGAACCGCCCGCAGGTCCCGCTCGACCGCGAGGGCATGGCCCGGCTGGTGCAAGGGCGGCGCGTGCTGGTGACAGGGGCGGGCGGGACGATCGGGTCGGAACTCGCCCGGCAGGTCGCGGCCCTGGGCCCCGAGGAAGTGCTGCTGCTCGACAACGGCGAATACGCGCTGTGGCAGATCGATCTGGAGTTGGGGGAGACGCATCCGGGCGTCGCACGCCGCGCGGTGATCGCCGATATCCGCGACGAAGCCCGCATGCGCACGGTCTGCGCCGGGTTCCGCCCGGACCTCGTGTTCCACGCCGCCGCGCTGAAGCATGTGCCGATGGTGGAGGCGAATCCGCTGGAAGGCTTGCTGACCAACGCCTTCGGCACGCGGGTCACGGCCGATGCCGCGCGTGCGGCCGGGGCGCGGCTGATGGTGCTGATTTCCACCGACAAGGCGGTGAACCCGACCTCGGTCATGGGTGCGTCGAAGCGGCTGGCGGAGATGTACTGCCAGGCGCTCGACGGGCGCGCGCGCGAGGAAGGCAGCGGCATGCGCTGCATCGCGGTGCGCTTCGGCAACGTGCTCGGCTCGACCGGGTCGGTGGTGCCGCTGTTCCAGCGCCAGCTCGAACGCGGCGGCCCGCTGACCGTCACGCATCCGGACATGCAGCGCTACTTCATGACGGTGCGGGAGGCGGTGGGGCTGGTGCTGCAGGCGGCCGTGGTCGGCATGGGCGACGCGGCGCTGATGCAGGATGGCGGGGTGTTCGTGCTCGACATGGGGCCGCCGGTGAAGATCGTCGATCTGGCACGGCAGATGGTGCGGCTCGCGGGTCTCAAGCCAGACCGGGACATCGAGATCCGCTTCACCGGGCTGCGGCCGGGCGAGAAGCTGTTCGAGGAGTTGTTCCACGGCAAGGAGCCGCCGCAGGCCACGCGCTATCCGGGCCTGCTGATGGCCAAGCCACGCACGGCGGACGCCGCCATCGTCGGCCGCGCGCTGGAGGAGATCGCCGCCCAGGCGCGATCCGGCGCGCGGGCCCCCGCGCTTGCCGCCCTGGCGCGGATGATCCCGGAGTTCGAGCACAATTCCGGGAACGCGGCGAACGCGTGATCGTGCCCATCCCCTACCTGCTCCCCCTCCCGATTGCGGGAGAGGGAGAAGGGCCGCAGCGAATTGGGACGGCGCGGGAATGATCCACGCGGACCGGCTGATCGCGCGGATCGCCGCACGCGAGGCCGTGATCGGCGTCGTCGGCCTGGGCTATGCCGGATTGCCGCTCGCGCGGCGTTTCGCACAGCTCGGCTTCCGGGTGATCGGCTTCGACAGCGACGCGACCAAGATCGCGGCGGTGAATGAGGGCCGCTCTCCCCTCCCCGGCCCGCCCAGCCCGCTCGACGCGCCAGGCATGGCCGCGGCCGGGATCGCCGCGGCGCGGGACTGCGACGCGATCTGCCTGTGCCTGCCCACCCCACTCGGCCCCGGCCGCGCGCCGGACCTTTCGGCGATCGGGGACAGCCTCACGGCACTCGGCCCGCATCTGCGACCGGGGCAGGCGATTTCTCTGGAATCAACCACCTATCCCGGCACCACGACGGAGACCGTGGTCGCCACGCTGCGCGCGGCGGGGCTGGAGGTGGGCCTCGATGCCTTCGCCATCTACAGCCCGGAGCGCGAGGACCCCGGCGCGGCGCGGCATTCCGTCGCGCATGTCCCCAAGCTGATCGCGGGTGCGACGCGAGCCTGCCTGCGCGTGGGAAAGGCGTTGTACGGGGAGGTCGCGCCCCGTCTCGTGCCCATGTCGAGCCCGGAGGCCGCCGAACTCGCCAAGCTGCACGAGAACGTGTTCCGCGCCGTGAACATCGGCCTGGTCAATGAGCTGAAGCTGCTCTGCCACCGGCTCGGTATCGACGTGCACGAGGTTCTGGACGCCTGCGCGACCAAGCCCTTCGGCTTCATGCCTTTCCGTCCCGGCCCCGGCCTGGGCGGGCACTGCGTGCCGGTCGATCCCTGGTACCTCGCCCACACCGCGCGGCGCGTGGGTGTCGATCCGGCCTTCATCGAAACCGCCGCGCGCGTGAACGATGCGATGCCCGTCTGGTGCGTGGCCCGATTGCAAGCAGCACTGGGCCGAACGCTTGCAGGCGCGCGCGTGCTGGTGCTCGGCATCGCCTACAAGCCGGACGTTGCGGATGCGCGGGAAAGCCCCGCGCTGGAGATTTTGCGCCTGCTGGATGAGGAGGGCGCCGAGGCCGACTACCACGACGCGCTTCTGCCCGCGCTGCCGGACACGCGGCGGCTGGGGCCGGGCGGCAGGCGGTCGGTATGCCTCGATCCCGCCACGCTCGCCGCCTACGACGCGGCCATGATTGTGACGCCACATTCCGACATGGATCTTGATTTGGTGCGACGCAGCGTCGGGGTTTTGGTGGACACGCGCGGTGTCCTCCGCGCGCATCCCGATGTGGTCCAGGCATGAACGCTTCCCTTCCCAAGCCGATCCCCTTTCTCGATCTCAAGGCGCAGCAGGCGCGCATCGCGGCCGATCTGCGTGCCCGGCTCGATGCAGTGCTCGGCCATTGCCAATTCATACTCGGCCCCGAGGTCGCGGAGCTTGAGACTAAGCTCGCCGCATTCTGCGGCGCCACGCATTGCGTCACCGTCTCCTCGGGCACCGATGCGCTTCAGATCGCGCTGATGGCCGAAGGCATCGGCCGCGGCGACGCGGTCTTCCTGCCCGCCTTCACCTACACTTCCACCGCCGAGGTTCCGCTGGTGCTGGGGGCCACGCCGGTATTCGTGGATGTCGATCCACGCACCTTCCAGATCGATCCGGCGGACCTGGAAAGGCGCATCGATGCGGTGATCGCCGAAGGCACGCTGGCACCGCGCGCCATCATCGGCGTGGACCTGTTCGGCCAGCCCGCGGACTGGCCCGCGATCAACCGCATCGCCGCGGCGCGCGGGCTGTTCACGCTGGACGATTGCGCGCAGTCCTTCGGCGCGGTGCTCGGCAACCGGCCGCTCGGCACCTGGGCGCATGCCACCGCGACCTCCTTCTTCCCGTCCAAGCCGCTCGGCGCCTATGGCGATGCGGGTGCCCTGTTCACTGAGGACGCCGACCGGGCGGCGCTGTTCCGCAGCCTGCGCACCCATGGCGAGGGCACCACGCGCTACGAGGTGCTGCGCACCGGCATGAACGGCCGCCTCGATTCACTCCAGGCGGCGGTGCTGCTGTCCAAGCTGACCGTGTTCCAGGAGGAGATTGAGGCACGGGAGCGGCTTGCCGCCATCTACGATTCGCGGCTGCGCGGCGTGGTGGATATCCCCGCCCGCGTGCCGGACAGCCGCGCCGCGTGGGCGATCTATTCGATCCTCCTGCCGGGCGCGGCCGAACGCGACGCGGTCCAGGCCAAGCTGAAGGCCGCGGGCGTGCCGACCGCGATCTACTATCCGAAGCCCCTGCATTTCCAGCCGGCCTACCGTGACCACCATCGCGGCGCGCCGCTGCCGGTGGCCGAGGCCGTGGGCGACCGCATCCTCGCCCTGCCCATGCACGCTTACGTGACCGAGGACGATGCCGCGCGAATCTGCGACGCGGTGATTGCAGCGGCGGGCTGAGACTTGCGAAGCTTGCCTCCGCGGAGTCGGGCGGAGGCAGAAAATGCGACGCAGGACCCTGATCCAGGCCGCAGCCGGGGCGGCATTGCCGGTGGCAGTATCGCGGGCCCAGCCGGAACCGGTTGATGTCGCCCTCGTCCTGGCCGTGGATGTCTCCCGCTCCGTCGATGACGAGGAAGCCCGATTGCAGCGGGAGGGTTATCGCAGGGCGATCACCAACCAGCGCGTCGTGGACGGCATCACCGGTGGCATGATCGGTGCGATCGGCATGACCTATGTCGAATGGGCCGGCTGGCAGTTCCAGACCCAGACCATCCCCTGGACCCGGATCGCGAGTGCGGAGGACGCGCAGCGCTTCGCGGATTCCATCACCACCATGCCACGGGTGTCGCTGAACTGGACCTCGATCTCCGGCGCGATCCGCTTCTCGATGGAGATGCTCGCCAACTGCCCCTTCGACCCGACACGGCAGGTGATCGACATCTCCGGCGACGGGATCAACAACAGCGGCCCGCCGGTCGAGGAGATGCGCGACCAGGCCGTGGCAAAGGGCATCACCATCAACGGGCTGCCGATCGTGAACGACCGGCCGGGCTTCGGCTGGCTGCCGCCCGGCGCGCTGGAACAGCACTACCGGGAGCGGGTGATCGGTGGCCCCGCGTCCTTCGTGATCGTGGCCGAGGATTTCCAGGCCTTCGACCAGGCCGTGCTGCGCAAGCTTATCCGGGAGATCGCCTGAGAGCGCGGACGACGCTGCCGGGAATCCTGGAGGATCAGCCCGCGCGCAGGTCGATCCAGTACGCGCCTTCCATCGGCACGGCGGCGAAGCGTGTGTTCAGTTCCCGCAGGCTGGCGTCCGGATCGATGTCCCTGGCCCGGTCCGGATGGATCCACTTGGCCAGCAATTCAATCGCCAGGATATGCGCCGGGCTGTCGTTGCTGCCGTGCCAGAGCGCATGCGCGCGGCCTGCCTTGACGGCCCCGAGCAGGTTCAGCCGCTCCCGCTGGATGACCTCGGCGAGGCTCGCCCGCGCCTGCTCCGGGGTGATGTCCGCCCCCAACAGCACGCCGCCGCGCCCGTTGAACGATCCGCCGGTCGCGACATAGACGGCGGGATCGCTGGACAGGACGTATTCGTAGCTCAGCGCCCCGGTCGAGCCGGGAATGCGATCGGCCCCGATATTGTGCCCCCCGGCAAGCGTGATGAACCCGTCGAACACGCCCCGTCCGGGCGAGTTGCAGCATGGCGTGCCCCCGGCATGGGCGTGCATCAGCACCTTGGGCCGCGCGGTCAGGCCCTCCATCGCCTGCCGCACGCGCGCGACCCGGCGGGAGATGAACTGGGTCAGCGCCTCCGCCTGTGGCGCGCAGCCGAGCAGCGCGCCGAGCAGGGCAAGGCTCGGGGCCGTGTCGCGCAGGGGATCGACGAAGAAATCGATCACCGCGTGCGGGATGCGGGCGGCGTCCAGGGCGCGGAACAGCGTGGCGTCGGCATGGGTGGCAACATTGCGGCTGCACAGAACGAGGTCCGGCCGCAGCGCGAGCACGGCCTCGGCCGACACGTCCTGCGGCCCACGCCCGACCAGCGGCAGGTCGCCGAGCGCGGGGAAACGGCGGAGATAGGCGGCCGTCTCGCTGACCGCGCCGGTGCGCATCTCTCCGGCCCATCCCGCCACCACCGAGACCGGATCCGGCAGCAGCAGGTTGAGCACGGCGAGATGCCGCCCCTGGGCGAGCACCACGCGCCGCGCCGGACGGTCGAGCACGATCTCCCGTCCGCGCAGATCGGTGGCGCGCACGCCCTGGGCCCGGGCGACGCGCGGCAGCGCGAGGGCCACAGCCCCCAGGGCAAGGCCGCGCCGCGTGGGAAGCGGCCCGCGCTCAACGGTCATTCGTGTGCTTCTCGCGGTCATGGTCGGACGTGGCGGCGTATTCGGTCTCGGTCACGCCACGCTTCCAGTAGCCGATCACCAGCATGGACCGCTTGTCGATCCCCACCGTGTCGCGGACATGCGCGCGGATCGCGCGGGCTGCCGCGGATTCGGCGCCGACCCAGACGAAGGGGCGTCCTTCCGCGGGCCAGATCATGGCGCGGACGGCATCGACCAGCAGCGTCGTCGTCCCCGCCTCCGCCCCGTTCCGGTGCAGCCAGCGCAGCGTCATGCCGGGCGGATGGACCAGGGGTTGTTCCTCGGTCCGGTCGGGAATCTCGACCAGCGCCTCGCCGCGCACGTTCCCCGGCAGCGTCTCAAGGATGCGGGAGATGGCGGGCAGCGCGGTGTGATCCCCGGCCAGCAGATACCAGTCCGCCGGCAGCACCGTCCGGCCGCCGGGCCCGCCGACGCCGATGACATCGCCGGGCCGTGCCCGCGCGGCCCAGCCGGAGGCGACGCCTTCGTCGCCATGCAGGACGAAATCGACATCCATCTCGCCGGCATCGCGGTCGATCCGCCGCGCCGTGTAGGTGCGGACCACCGGCTTGCGGTCCCCTTCCGGCCAGAGCGGCCGCCCCTCCGCCGTGCGCAACGGAAGCTCGAGCGCCACTCCGGGCCGCGGCGGCAGGAGCAGCTTGACGTTGACGCCTTCCGGGATGCCGTCGAACTCCGCGCCGCCGAGGGTGATGCGCCGCATCTGCGGCGTGACATCCGCGACGCGGCGAACCTCCAACTGGCGGATGCCGCGGAAACGCGCCGCCCAGGGCGGCGCTGGCAGTGTATCGGGCATGGTCGCCTACGCTCCGGTCAGGCCGTCGTCACGGGGTGCGGATGCGCGCGGCCACGCGCATCCGCCGTTCATGGCTCTCACCAAGCGTAACGCACGCCCGCGACGACGAAGCGGCGATTGGCGTAGTAGCAGGCCGTATCGCTGGAGCAGCTCGCGATATACTCCTTGTCCGCGAGATTGCTGCCGTTCAGCGTCAGCTGCAGTCCTTCCAGCCGCGGCTCGATCGCGCCGAGATCGTAGCGGATCGAAGCGTCGTAAACCGTCGCCGACGGCACGGTGAAGGTGTTCGTGTCGTTGCCGTAGGTCTTGCCGACGAAACGGATGCCGGCACCAAGGCCCAGGCCGCGCAGCGGACCGTCGCGGAACGTGTAGTCGGCCCAGGCGCTGGCCATGTGCCGCGGCACCTGCGGCACCCGGTTGCCCTCCACGCCCGCCGTGTTCGACTTGGTGATCTCGGCATCCGTGTAGGCGTAGGTCAGGATCAGATCGAGATTGTCGCTCAGGCTCGCCCGTCCCTCGACCTCGATGCCGCGGGACCGGATCTCACCGGTGGTGACGGAGTAGGTGGTGTAGAGCGGGTCCGGCGTCAGCACGTTCGTCTGGGTGATCTGATAGGCGGCCACCTGGATGAAGCTGTTGTAGCCCGGCGGCTGATACTTGATGCCGATCTCGTACTGCTCGCCTTCCGTGGGATCGAAGGTCCCGCCGCCGCGCTGCGGCGCCTGCGTGCCGGCGTTCGGCAGGAAGGACGTCGAATAGGTCGCATAGGGGGCAAGGCCGTTGTCGAACAGGTACAGACCGCCGACCCGCCAGGTGATCTTGTCGTCGGACTGGCTGGACTTCACGCCGGTCGCATGCGCATTGGTGTCGGACTCCGACCAATCCTGGCGCACGCCGATGTTGAAGCGGAACCGGCCGAGCGCGATCTGGTCCTGCAGGTAGAGACCGACCTGATCGGTATCCTGCGTGGTCCGGTTCATCCGGGAGATGGCGATGGTGCGGTAATAGATGGGGTTGAACAGATCAAGCGTCGGCGCGCTGCCCATGCCGAGATCCGAGGTCGCATCGGTATGGGCCCAGTCCAGCCCGGCGAGCACGGTGTGGCGCAGCGGGCCGGTGGCGAAGCTCGCCTGGACCTGATTGTCGATGGCGAAAGTGTCCGCGTGCTCCCGCGCCCGGGTGGCGGCGCGGTTCGCGGTCCGGTTGTCGCCGGCCACCGAACGGATGGACAGCACGTCACGGTCCGAATCGATGCGCATGTAGCGGAAGTTCTGCCGCACGGTCCAAACCGAGTTGAACCGGTGCTCGAACTGGTAACCGACCGAATACTGGGTCTTGCTCTCACGGTTGAAGTCGGGATCGCCGCCGAAGAACCCCGATCCGATCTTGCCGTGCGGATTGGGCAGCACCGTGCCGGTCGCGGGCACGAAATTGTAGAACCCGGCCTCCGGATCGTACTGGTAGCTGGCCAGCAGCGTCAGCATCGTGTTCTCGGTCGGCTTCCAGGTCAGCGCCGGGGCGATCGCGACCCGTTCCTCACCGACATGGTCGTATTGCGTGTTGCCGGTCAGCCCCATGCCCGTGAGGCGGTACAGCACGCTGCCGTCACCGGTGAGCGGGCCGCCGAAATCGAAGGCGGCCTGCATCCGCTCATGCGAGCCGAACTCCAGCCGCACCTCGTGCACCGGCGTCTCGGTCGGACGGCGGGAGACGAGGTTGACGAGGCCGCCCGCGCCGGTCTGCCCGTAGAGCACCGAGGCAGGGCCGCGCAGCACCTCGATACGCTCCATCAGCCACGGGTTCACGTTCGGCACGGCGAAGTTGACGCCGCGGCCCATGCGCAGCCCGTCGAGGAAGTTCACGAACGCCGCACTGGTACCCTGCCCGCCGAAGCCACGGACGAAAACACTGTCGAAACGGGTTGACGGCCGGACCTCCGGCAGCACGCCGGCCGTGTAGCGCAGCGCCTGGGACACGGTCTGCGCCGCCTGCGCGTCCATCTGGTCGCGGGTCACGACACTGACGGACTGGGGGGCCTCGATCAGCGGTGTGTCGGTCTTGCTGCCGGTCGTGGTGGTCGGGGCGACGAAGCCGCTGACCGGCATCCAGCTCCGCCACGCCGTGGCGGAAGCTTCGACCGGGGCAAGCTGCGTGGTCGGCTCCGAATCCTGCGCCCCCGCATGGCCCGCCGCGAAGACCAGGGCGGCGGCCAGCGGGGCACGACGCAGCACGCGGCTGGAGGGCATGCGACAGGACATGTTACGGCCAAGCTCCGAAGATGCAAGTAAGTCGCATTCTAGTCGGAGAGGCCCGATTTGGAACCCCCCAGACCCTGCCCGGCTCAGGCCTTCTTGGGCGGCAGGGCCAGCGCCAGCGACAATTCCTTGAGCCGCGCAGGCGGCACCTCGGCCGGCGCGCCCATCATCAGGTCCTGGCCCTGCTGGTTCAGCGGGAACAGGATCACTTCGCGGATGTTGGGCTCGTCCGCCAGCAGCATGACGATGCGGTCAATGCCGGGGGCCGAGCCGCCGTGCGGGGGCGCACCGTAGCGGAAGGCGTTCAGCATGCCGCCAAAACGGGCCTCCACGTCCTCGGCCGTGTAGCCCGCGATCTCGAACGCCCGGACCATGATGTCCGCGCGGTGGTTGCGGATCGCGCCCGAGGACAGCTCGATCCCGTTGCAGACGATGTCGTACTGGAACGCCTTGATCGTCAGCGGATCCTGGGTGTTCAGCGCCTCCAGCCCGCCCTGCGGCATGCTGAACGGGTTGTGGCTGAAGTCGATCTGCCCCGTCTCCTCGTTCAGCTCGTACATCGGGAAATCGATGACCCAGCAGAAGCGGAAGGCGTTCTGCTCGAACAGGCCGAGATCCTGGCCGATACGGTTGCGGACCTTGCCGGCGAATTTCGGTGCCTCATCCGTCTTGCCGGCCGCGAAGAACACGGCATCCCCCGCGGACAGGCCGCAGGCAGTGCGAATCGCCTCCAGCCGGTCGGCTTCCAGGTTGCGCGCGATCGGGCCCTTGCCGCCGTCCGCCTCGAAGGCGATCCAGCCCAGGCCGCCGGCCCCTTCCTCCTTCGCCCAGTCGTTCAGCTTGTCGAAGAAGGACCGCGGCTGCGCGGCCGCCCTCGGTGCCGGAATGGCGCGGACCACGCCGCCCGAGGCGGCGATGCGCGCGAACAGGCCGAAGCCCGATCCGGCGAAGGCTTCGGTCACGTCGCGGATGCGCAACGGGTTGCGCAGGTCCGGCTTGTCGGAGCCGAATTCCAGCATCGCCGTCTCATAGGGAATGCGCGGGAAGGGCGGCGGGGTCACCGCACGGCCTTCGGCGAATTCCTCGAACACGCCGGCGATGACGGGTTCGATCGTGTTGAACACGTCCTCCTGCGTGACGAAGCTCATCTCGAAGTCGAGCTGGTAGAACTCGCCCGGCGAACGGTCCGCACGGGCAGCCTCGTCACGGAAGCACGGCGCGATCTGGAAGTAGCGGTCCAGCCCGGCGACCATGGCGAGCTGCTTGAACTGCTGCGGCGCCTGCGGCAACGCGTAGAACTTGCCGGGATGCAGCCGTGCGGGCACCAGGAAGTCGCGCGCGCCCTCGGGGCTGGACGCGGTCAGGATCGGGGTCTGGAACTCGGTGAAGCCGGCTTCGATCATCCGCCGGCGGATCGAGGCGATCACGCCCGCGCGCAGCTTCATGTTCTTCTGCATCTTCTCCCGACGCAGGTCGATGAAGCGGTACTTGAGGCGCAGGTCTTCCGGGAATTCGGCATCGCCCGCGACCTGGATCGGCAGCACATCGGCCGGGCTGTCCACCGCCAGCGTCTCGGCGCGCAGCTCGATCTCGCCCGTGGGCAGCTTGGGGTTCACGGTGGACGGCTCCCGCGCCACCACCTTGCCGGTGATCGTGACCACGCTTTCCGGGCGAACGGCGGCGGCCTGCTCCGCCATGTCGCCCGCGGCCGGGAATACGACCTGGGTCAGGCCGTAATGGTCGCGCAGGTCGATAAACAGCAGGCCGCCGTGATCGCGCTTGCGATGCACCCAGCCGGACAGGCGGACGGTAGAGCCCGCGTGGGCGGCGCGAAGCTGGCCGCAGGTATGGGTGCGGTAGGGATGCATGGCGGGTCCGGTTCCGAAAAGGCGGGCGAAGGAAGCTACCCTCCCCCCAGGTGTCAACCCCGGCGACGGGGCGTCTGGCCCCGCGCGCGGGCATGCTTGGGGCGGCGGCCCGCTTCGCGTAGAAGCCACCCATGCGCAAGGCGAAGCCCGCCCCCTTCCCGCCCCCCGTCCTGATCCAGACGACAGAGGCATTGAAAGACGTCTGCGACCGGCTGCGGCACGAGACCTTCGTGACCGTGGACACCGAGTTCATGCGGGAGCGGACCTACTGGCCGGAGCTGTGCATCGTGCAGCTCGGCGGCACGGCGGACACCGCCGTGGTCGATGCCCAGGCGCCGGGCCTGGATCTCGCCCCGCTCGGCGAACTGCTCGCGGACACGGCGGTGACCAAGGTCATGCACGCCGCGCGGCAGGACGTGGAAATCTTCCTGCTGAAGTTCGACGCCGTGCCCGCCCCGCTGTTCGATACCCAGGTCGCCGCCATGGTCGCGGGCTTCGGCGACCAGGCGAGCTATGCCGAGCTGGTCGCGAACCTCGCCGGCGGGCAGATCGACAAGGCGCACCGCTTCAGCGACTGGTCGGCGCGGCCGCTGTCGCCCGCCCAGATCGCCTACGCCGCCGCGGACGTCACCCATCTGCGCCGCGTCTATGAACGCCTCACCGCCCGCCTGGAGCAGGAGGGGCGGCTGGCCTGGGTGGCGGAGGAGATGGCGGCCCTGGCCAATCCGGCCACCTACCGCGCCGATCCGGAAACGATGTGGGAGCGGCTGAAGCCGCGCACCAACAACCGCCGCTTCCTGGGCATGCTCAAGGCCCTCGCCGCATGGCGGGAGCGGGAAGCGCAGCGGATCAACATTCCCCGCCAGCGCGTCATCAAGGACGAGACGCTGCTGGAGATCGCCGCGACCCTGCCCGAGACGCCGGATGCGCTTGCCCGCGCGCGCGGCATCGGCCGCGGCTTCGCGGAGGGCAAGTCCGGCGCATCCCTGCTCGCCGCCATCGCCGCGGCCCGCGCCCTGCCGGACGAGGCGATGCCCAGGCCTCCGGCGACGCGCGAAGGGCCAAAGCCGTCCCCTGCCCTGGTGCAGTTGCTGCGCGTGCTGCTGGCGGCGAAATGCGAGCAGAACAATGTGGCGCCGAAGCTGGTCGCCTCCGCCGACGATCTCGACCGCCTGGCAGCCGAGGATGCCCCCGACGTACCCGCCCTGCACGGCTGGCGGCAGGAAGTGTTCGGCGCGGATGCGCTGGCGCTGAAACAGGGCGGCGTCACGCTCGGCGTGGACGGCAAGCGGGTGAAGCTGGTGCGCCTGCTCGCGGACGCGGGCTGAGGCACTTTCACGCCCGATCGTGACGGCTGCGGCGGGCGGGCCTTTCCGTCGTCCGCATGCCTTCACCGGTTTGCCGTGGCCTTCGCCTGCAACACCCCCAGCGCGAAGGCGATGACCGAATCCATCGCCTCGAACACCACCTGCACCGAATAGCCGACCAGGAACGCAAGGGCTGCGATCGACAGGCGGATACCAGACAGTTCCACGCCTTCGGGCTGGAAGAACAGCCCGACCAGCCCGCCCAGCAGCACGCCGAGGAAGATGCGCAGGATCGCCTGCATCCGGTCGCGCGGCTCCAGCGAGAATTCCTCGACCTTGGAGTTGATGCGCCGGAACACATAGGCGAAGGCGCCCAGAAGCCCCACCACCGCCGGCACGACATAGACGGTGAGCGCGGTCAGCATCACCGCCGTCCGCTGCTCGGTGCTGATCCACTGGTCGGCGACGAAGCGGCCCGGTTCCGGCGTGTCCGCATAAGGGGCCGGCAGGCCGAGACCGAGCCAGCGCACCGGCGAGATGGCCACGAGCATCGCGTCGGTGATCCGGTTCCAGACCGCGAGCTGCGCGTAGGCCAGCTCCATGCGCAGGTTGAGATCGTCCACCCCCGCGCAGAGCGCGGCCTGCCGTGCATCGAGGCGGCCGCCGGATGCCGACTGCCGCTCGCAATAGGGCGTCCAGCCCGTGGCGCCGGGCTGGGCGATGCCGGGTGCTACGTCGGCCGCCGCCACTTGCGCCCACAGCGTGCTCTGCTCGCCACGCAATTCCTTGACCGCACCGATCACCGACTGGCCCCAGACCACGTGGATCGTCAGCACCATGGCGACGAACAGCGTGGCGACGGCGGCGCAGCGAAGCCAGAAGAAGAACCGCCGCAGCGCCGCTCCGCATGGGCCGAGCCGGTGCAGCGCCTCCGGCACCTGGGCCATCGATGGATCGACGAAGGCGTAGGTCAGCGCGACCGTATCCCCCGTCGCCGGCTCGATCAGGCAGGACAGGTAGTCCACCGCCGCGAACAGCCGCGCGGTGTCGGCCGGATGCGCCGCGAGTTCGGCGGGCGCGCGGGCAAGCAGCGCGGACAACTCGGACAGGAACGCGGCGAGGCTTTCCGCCGGCGGTTCGGGCGGCAGGGTGATGTCGGGCGGGGGCCGCTGGTCCCAGGCCGCGCCGATGCTGTGCGCCGGCATGGTCGAGGCGTGACGCAGCAGCAGCAGGGCGGATGCCTGAAGCTGGGCGACGGTCCGGACATCGAGCGACTCGGCCTGAGCCACCAGGGCGGGCGTGAGGGAGCCATCGGGCATGGGGTTTCCCCGAAGCGGAACCACGCCAGGTCAACACGTATCGAACACGCAACGTGTGACCTGGGCTACGCTCTCCACCCGGCGACGAAGAATCCTACAGGCGGGTCCAGATCCTCGTCTCGATCTCGCCGCTCAGCTCCGGCATCGAGCTGGCCAGGAATACCGGCCGCTCGCCCCGGCGCCGCTGGTCCAGGTAGTCGTTGGCCAGCCGCGCCACGAGGCCGGAAAGCAGGACGATGGCGATAAGGTTGATCGTTGCCATCAGCCCCATCGACGCATCCGCCGCGTCGAACACCGTGGCCACGGACTCATAGGCGCCCCACACCACCATCGCCAGGACGCCGCAGCGGAGAACCGTCCGCCCCGTCGGACCGCCGACGCCGAGGAAGGTCAGCGCGTTCTCGGCATAGGAGTAGTTGCCGATGATGGAGGTGAAGGCGAAGAAGAAGATCGCGACGGCGACGAAGTACTTGCCGCCTTCGCCGATATGCACCGCCATCGCCGCCTGGGTGAGCTGCGTGCCGGTCAGTCCGGAACCGGGCGCGAGCGTGCCGGACAGCAGGATCATGATCGCCGTCGCGCTGCAGATCAGCAGCGTGTCGATGAACACGCCCAGCGACTGGACGAGTCCCTGGCTGACGGGATGATGCGGGTCGGGCGTGGCGACGGCGGCGATGTTCGGCGCGCTGCCCATGCCTGCCTCGTTGGAGAACAGGCCGCGCTTGACGCCGTTCAGCATGGCGGCGGCCATGGCCCCGGCGACGCCGCCCGCCGCCTGGGTCAGCCCGAAGGCGCTGCCGATGATCAGGCCGAACATGCCCGGCACTTCGCCCAGATGGGTGAAGAGCACGTAGAACGCCACGGCGAGGTAGCCGAAGGCCATGAAGGGGACGACGATCTCCGCCACGCGGGCGATCAGCGTGATGCCCCCGAAGATGATGACCCCGGTCAGCGCCGCGAGTGCGATGCCGGTGCCGAGCTTGGACAGGCCGAAGGCACCCTCCATGGCGTCCGCGATTGAATTCGCCTGCACCGCATTGAAGACAAGGCCGAAGGACAGGATCAGGCAGATGGAGAATACCGCGCCGGCCCAGGGCGCCTTCAGGCCGCGTGCGATGTAGAAGGCCGGGCCGCCGCGATATTGCCCTTCATCGTTATGCACCTTGTAGAGCTGCGCCAGCGTGCTCTCGGCGAAGGCCGTCGCCATGCCGAGCGCGGCAACGATCCACATCCAGAAGATCGCGCCCGGCCCGCCGAGATAGAGCGCGACCGCCACGCCCGCGATGTTGCCGGTACCGACGCGTGAGGCGAGGCTGGTGCACAGTGCCTGGAACGGCGAGATACCGGCGCGGTCCCCTTCCCGCGACCCGAGCACGCAGCGGATCATCTCGGGGAACAGCCGGACCTGGATCAGCTTCAATCGGATCGTGAAGTACAGCCCGACGGCGAGAAGCCCGTAGATGAGGACGTAGCCCCAGAAAATCGTGTTGAGGAACCCGATGATTGCGTCCACGTCCGCTCCAGATGATGCATTGGTGCCGGCCGGGTGAAATTTCGTCCCCGCACCATCTCAGCGGAGACACCGCGCCGATGCAACCTGGACGTGAAACGGCCGCTGGGGCGCGGCGGTCAGCCGACGGCGGCCTCGGTTTCCGCGCGCAGTTCGGTGACAGGCTCAAGCGCGAGGCTTTCCGCCAGCCGGTCCAGCCGCCGCAGCACGCTTTCGCCCGCGAAGACGCCGGATCCTTCGGCCAGACGCAGCACCAGCCTGGGCCCCTCCACCCTGAGCGCGGTGCCCGCGAGCAGGTCGGGCGTGCCGGCGGACAGCGTGTAGGCAAGCCGAAGCGCCACGCCCAGCGTCTCCGCCCTGCGGGCGGAGCCGACATCGAGCAGCATGCGGGCGGTGTCCAGCCAAGGCGCATCCGGCTCCGCCTCGTAGCGCAGCGCAAGCGTCAGTCCCAGGAAAGCGCGGGCATGGTGGTCAAGCCCGATGCCCGGCTGGCGCAACACGCGCAGATAGGCCTGCTCGGCGCGGTATTCCGGATGTTCGTGGCTGCCGATATCCGACATCCAGCACGCGGCCTCGCGCAACCGGTACTGCTCCTCGGCCTCGTCGGGGAACAGCGGCGCGGTCCAGGCGAACAGGGCGGGCGGCAGGTCGCCGTCACGGCCAAGCTGCATGGCGAGTTCCTGACCGGCCGCGAGCATCGGATCGACCCTGCGCAGCGCCTCCGGCAGCCGGCGCATGAACCAGCCTTCCCGCAACCCGTTCGCGGAGAACACGACGCGGCGGCAGCCGGTGGCGCGCAGAACCCGGCGCATGACCACGGCCGCGAAGGGCAGGTCGTCGATACGCCGGCGGGGCACGCCCGGGATGCGCTCCAGCGCACGCCGGGACGCACCGGCGATCACGCCGGTCAGGTCGCGTGCCTCATCCCGGCCCAGCGTATAGTGATGGACAAGGTGCAGCGGGTAGCCGGTCTGCGCGATGTGGATACGCGCCAGCGCGCGCCATGCGCCGCCGACCAGATACAGGTCGCGGCCCAACCCCTCGCGCAGCCAGGGCACGCGGGCGAGCGCCTCCTCGGCAATGGCCCGGGCGCGCACCGGATCGCCGCCGGCCCGTTCCGACAGGCGGATGACGCCCAGCGGCAGGGAGGCGCTTTCCTTCACCTCGCCGTTCTCGATCCGCACGAGCTCCAGCGAACCACCGCCGATGTCGCCAAGGATCCCATCGGCCGAGGGGATGCCGCAGAGCAGGCCGGAAGCGGACATCGCCGCCTCCTCCGAACCGTCGAGCACGCGAACGGTCAGGCCGGGCAGCCGGCTCTCGATGGTGCGGACGAACTCCGGACCGTTGTTCGCTTCCCGCACCGCCGCGGTGGCCAGGATCTCCAGCGGGACCGCCCCCATGGCACGGGCCACGGCGCGGTAGCGGCCGAGCACGGTCAGCGCATCGGCCACGCCGTCCTCGTTCAGCCGCCCCGTCTGCTGCAGCCCCTTGCCGAGCCGCAGCACCGCCTTCTCGTTGAAAATCGCGACGGGATTGCGCGATTCGCCCTCGAACACGACCAGCCGCACGGAATTGGAGCCGAGATCGACCACCGCGCAGCGCGGCAGCTTGCGGCTGGATGCGGAGAGCGCGCCGTCCATCAGTCCTGCGCCACGCGATCCTGCCGCGTCCGCGCCGGTTCAGTCCCGTGCAGCGCGCTGCCACGTCCGGAGAGCGATGGGTTGGTCATGAAGTATTCGTGCGCCGACACCGGTTCCTCACCCGCTTCGACGCGCTGATAGACCCCATCCGGCCCCAGACGCCAGGACTGCATCGTATCCTTCAGGTTCACGACCATGATCTGGTCCAGGACCTGGGCATGCACGGTGGGATTGTGGATCGGCACCATGGTCTCCACACGCCAGTCCATGTTGCGGGCCATCCAGTCCGCGCTGCTGATATAGACGCGCGCCCTGCGGCTCGGCAGCCGGTAGCCGTTGCCGAAGGCGAAGATGCGTGCATGTTCCAGGAAGCGTCCGACGATGGATTTGACGCGGATGTTCTCCGACAGGCCGGGCACGCCGGGCCGCAGGCAGCAGATGCCCCGCACCACGCAATCCACCTGCACGCCGGCGGCGGACGCGCGATAGAGCGCGTCGATCAGTTCCTGATCCACCAGCGAGTTCATCTTGAGCCAGATTCCACCCGGCTTGCCCGCCCGGGAGAAGGCGATTTCCCGGTCGATCAGCTCCAGCAGCGACGGGCGGATCGTCAGCGGGCTGAACGAGACCGCGTCCATCCGTTCCGGCCGCGCGTAGCCGGTCATGTAGTTGAACAGCTTCGCCGCATCCCGCGTCAGGTCAGGCTCGCAGGTGAAGAAGGACAGGTCCGTGTAGATGCGGGCGGTGATCGGGTGGTAGTTGCCGGTGCCGAAATGCGCGTAGGAGCGCATCTGCGCGCCCTCCCGCCGGACCACCAGGGACAGCTTGGCGTGGGTCTTCAGCTCCTTGAAGCCGTAGACCACCTGCACGCCCGCGGCTTCCATGGTCCGCGCGAGGCGGATGTTCGCCTCCTCGTCGAAGCGGGCCTTCAGCTCCACCATGGCGGTGACGGACTTGCCGGCCTCCGACGCCTCGATCAGCGCCTTGACGATAGTGCTGTCGCGGCTGGTGCGGTACAGTGTCTGCTTGACCGCGACCACGTTCGGATCGGCCGCGGCCTGGCGCAGGAACTGCACCACCACGTCGAAACTCTCGAACGGGTGGTGGACGATGATGTCCTTGGCGCGGATCGCCGCGAAGCAATCGCCGCCGAAATCGCGGATACGCTCCGGGAAACGCGGCGTGTAGGGCGGGAACAGCAGGTCAGGCCGGTCGTCCACGATGAGCTGCTTGAGGTCACCCACGCCGAGGATGCCGTCCACGACCAGCACGTCCTCGCGCTTGACGTCCAGCTCGGCGGCGACGAAGGCCTGCAATTCCTCCGGCATCTGTGCGTTGACCGATAGCCGGATGGCACGGCCGCGACGGCGGCGCTTGAGCGCGGTCTCGTACGACCGGACGAGATCCTCGGCCTCCTCCTCGAACTCCACGTCGGTGTCGCGGATCAGGCGGAAGCAGCCATGTCCGCTCATCCGGTAGCCGGGGAACAGGCGGTCGAGGAACAGGACCGCGAGATCCTCCAGCAGCACGAAGCGGATCGGCCCGTCGGGTTCGGCCGGCAGACGGATGAAACGGTCGGCCTGGGAAGGCAGCGGCAGCAGGGCGCGCATGGCCGCCCCATCCTCATCCCGCGACAGGCGCATCACGAGCACGAGGCCCATGTTCGGGATGAACGGGAACGGGTGCGCCGGGTCGATGGCCAGCGGCGTGACCACCGGGAAGACGCGCTCCATGAACCAGGCTTCCAGCCAGCGCTGGTCCGTCGCGGACAGCGCGGCCGGATCGCAGACCTGCATCCCCGCCTCATGCAGCAGGTGGCGCAATTCCTGCCAGGCACGCTGCTGCTCGCCGATCAGCTCCGTGGCCTTGGTATGGATCTCGACGAGTTGCTGGCCGGGCGTGCGTCCGTCCGGGGAGGTCGCTGTCAGCCCCGCCGCAGCCTGGCCGACCAGGCCCGCGACACGCACGGAATAGAACTCGTCCAGGTTCGATGCGCTGATCGAGACGAAACGCAGCCGCTCCAGCAGCGGGTGCCTTGCATTGGCTGCCTCCTCCAGCACGCGCGTGTTGAAGGCGAGCCAGGACAGTTCGCGATTGATGAAGCGTTCCGGGCTGTCGGCCGCGATGCCGGGGACCGCAGTGCTGGGGGCCGCGTCAACGGTAACGTCCACGTCACCTGCTCCGTAGTGGCGGTTGTCCTGAGGTTACAGCAGGGCCGGCGCCGAGGGGAAAGGCGCGGGGTCCGCCGTCCCGGAAGTTTCATCGACCAGTCCGGACACCGCCTGGGCCGCGAGCGCCCGGGTCACGCGCCGCCCGGCCGCGAGCGCGAGGCGATCGATCCGGGCCACCGCCTCCCGCAGCGCCGCCGCCTCCCGCGGCAGGTGGAGCAGAAGCCAGTCCTGGACCGCCGGCGGCACGGCGAGCTGCCGGTCGGAAAGCAGCCGGGCCAGCAGCGCGCGCAGCAGCGAATCCTCGGGGGGCGCGATCCCGGCCGCGGTGATGGATTTCAAGCGGCTGGCGAGGTCGGGCAGCGCGACCGGCCAGCGGGCGGGCGGCAGGCGGGCGGCAAGCAGCGTGGGATGCCCCCGCTCCGCATTGGCATTGAGCAGATGCAGCAACGCCCGCTCCGGGGCGAGATCGGCATCGTCCACCGCCGCCGGCCCCGGCGCGGGCAGCGCGGGCAGTCCCGGGCCATCCAGCAGCAGCGCACCGGTGCGGCCGGTCCAGACATGCAGCAGGTGCGTCTTGCCCGCCCCTTCCGGGCCGAACAGCGTCAGCCGCTTCTGCGGCCAGGCCCCCGTATCGGCCAGCCAGGCGAGGGCCGCGGCATTGGATGGCGCCTCCAGGAAATCCTCGGCGGCATGGCTGCCGGCATGGGGAAAGGGAAGCGCGAGCTGGCGGGGCAGCATCAGCTCCCGCCCGGTGGCGGGTCGAGGTAGAGCGGGCTCGCGAGGTAGCGGCGCAGCCAGTAGCGCGCCACCACCCCGATCGCGGCCGCCACCGGCACGGCCAGCAGCACGCCCACGAAGCCGAACGCGGCCCCGCCCGCGAACAGGGCGAAGATCACGATCACCGCGTGCAGTTCGACCCGGTCGCCCAGCAGGCGCGGGTAGATCACGTAGCCTTCGATCAGGTTGCCGGCCAGGAACACGACGGCGACCAGGATGACGCCGTTCCAGTCCTGGAACTGCGCGGCCGCCATGCCGACGGAGACCAGCCCGCCGGTGATGGTGCCGACATAGGGGATGAAGCTGATCAACCCCGCGCTGACGCCGACGATCAGCCCCAGTTCCAGCCCCGCCGCGGACAGCGCCACCGAGTAGTAGATGGCCAGGATCAGGCAGCACAGCGCCTGCCCGCGCAGCCAGGCGGACAGGATGCGGTCGATTTCCCGCCCCTGCTCGCGGATCACGCCCGCGTAGCGGCGCGGCAGCCAGGCATCGACGCGCAGCACCATGCGCGGCCAGTCGCGCAGCAGGTAGAAGGCCACGACCGGGGTCACGACCAGCAGGGTCAGCACGTTGAACAGCGCCACCCCGCCCGAGACCACCTGGGCAAGCGCCGTCGCCAGGAAGGAAAAGATCGCCGAGACCTGGGAGGCGGCGAGCGCGCGCAGGCGATCGTCCACGAACTCCTCCCCGAACCGCCCCTGCAGGCGGACCAGTGCGTCCCGGATCACGTCGTTCAGCATCGTGATGTAGCTGGGGATGCGGGAGATCAGCAGGCCGATCTGCGCCAGGATCAGCGGATAGAGCAGGACCACGAACAGCAGCGTCAGCGCGAGCAGGGTCGTGATCAGCAGCAGCGCCGCCGTCCCGCGCGGAATACCGATCCAGGTCAGCCGCGTCGCCGCCGGGTCGAGGAAATAGGCGATGCATCCCGCCAGCACGAAGGGCAGCAGGATGGCGCCGAACAGATGCAGCGCGACGAGCAGCACGGCAGCCACGCCCGCGACCAGCCCCAGCCGCTGGCCACGCGTGGCGCTGGCGACCGGGGCGCGCGGCGGCGGTCCCGGCCGGGGGGGCACAACGTTCATCGCCGCGCCACCGACCACACATAGGCCGCCCCCGAGGCGAAGGTGCTGAGCCCGACCGCGACGATCAGCGCGTCGAGCACATACGGCAGGTCGAATCCGTATCCCGCGAACAGCAGCGCGAGTGCGGCAAGCCCGATCTGCAGCGTGGTGTTCAGCTTGGAGACGAGCAGCGGCCGGATCGCGATGGAGTGGCCCAGCATGTACAGCAGCAGCACCCCGCCCACGATCAGCACGTCGCGGAACACGACCAGGATCGCGAGCCAGTCCGGCAGCACCTGCATGAAGGCTAGCGTGACATACATCGACACCAGGAGCAGCTTGTCCGCGATCGGGTCGAGGATCGCACCCACCGCCGAACGTAGCCCCTGCCTGCGGGCCAGCCATCCGTCCACCGCGTCCGAGATGCCCGCGGCCACGAACAACCAGAAGGCGAGGTCGAGCCGGTGCTGCACGACCAGCCACACCGCGAGCGGCACGGCGCACAGCCGCGCCAGCGTGATCAGGTTGGGCAGGGTCGCGAAGCCGGCATCCGCGGGGCGGCCCAGCCGGCCTGCACGCTCGAACCCGTCAGGCATGTCGGCGCCGCCGCCTTGCGCCAAGGCGCGCCGTGTGTTTGCGTCGGTCCTGCCGCATCACGGGTCCGTCTGGATTGCCCTCCCCCGGACCCGAGGGCTTACCTTATCGGGGGACCGCATGACCAGCCTGACCTACCGCGACGCGGGGGTTGATATCGCTGCGGGCGACGCGCTCGTGGACGCCATCAAGCCGCTCGCACGCGCCACCGACCGTCGCGGCACCATGGGCGGATTGGGCGGATTCGGCGCGCTGTTCGACCTGCGCGCGGCCGGATTCGCCGATCCGGTCCTCGTCGCCACCACCGATGGCGTCGGTACCAAGCTCAAGATCGCGATCGAGGCCGGGCGGCACGCCACGGTCGGCATCGACCTGGTCGCGATGTGCGTGAACGACCTGGTGGTGCAGGGCGCAGAGCCCCTGTTCTTCCTGGATTATTTCGCGACCGGGCGGCTTGCGGTTCCGGCCGCAGCGGAGGTGATCGGCGGCATCGCCGAAGGCTGCCGCATCGCCGGCTGCGCGCTGGTGGGCGGCGAGACCGCGGAGATGCCCGGCATGTACAGCGGCGGCGACTACGACCTCGCCGGCTTTTCGGTCGGCGCGGCGGAGCGGGGCACGCTGCTGCCGCGGGAGGTGGCACCGGGCGACGTGGTGCTGGGCCTGGCCTCGGCCGGCGTGCATTCCAACGGTTTCTCGCTGGTCCGCCGCATCTGCGCGGGCGGCAATGCCGGCTGGAACGACCCTGCGCCCTGGGGGGGCGGCAGCCTGGGCGAGGCGCTGCTGGCGCCGACACGGATCTACGTGAAGCCGCTGCTCGCGGCCCACAAGGCCGGGCTGGTCAAGGCCGCCGCGCACATCACCGGCGGCGGACTGCCCGGCAACCTGCCGCGCGTGCTGCCCGCGGGCACGAAGGCGGTGCTGGACGCCGCATCCTGGACGCTGCCCCCGGTGTTCCGCTGGCTGGCCCGCACCGGCGGCGTGGCCGCGGACGAGATGCTGCGCGTCTTCAACTGCGGCATCGGCATGTGCGTCGTGGTCGGTGCGGAGCGGGCGGCGGAGGCCGAGGCCCTGCTCACGGCGGAAGGCGAAACGGTGTCCCGCATCGGCCACATCGCCGCCAGCGAGGGGCCGGCCGAGGTGACCATCGCCCTGCCTCCAGGCTGGCCGGGGGCCTGAGACGGATGGGCCGCAACTGCTGCTGCCCCCACTCCCGCTTCAGAGGCGAGGGGGCATGACCCGTCCGCGCTTCGCGGTGCTGATCAGCGGCCGCGGATCCAACATGCAGGCCCTGCTCGCCGCTGCGCGCGCGCCCGATTTCCCGGCCGAACCGGCGCTGGTGCTGTCCAACGTCGCGGATGCGCCCGGCCTGTCGCTGACCGGGACGGTGCCCACGGCCGCCATCCCGCATCGCGGCCAGCCCGACCGGGAGGCGCACGAACGCCTGCTGGCCGAGGCGATCGACGCCTCCGGCGCCACCCTGGTCTGCCTCGCCGGCTACATGCGGCGCCTGACCCCGTTCCTGGTGCGCCACTACGCCGGGCGGATGATCAATATCCACCCTTCCCTGCTGCCATCCTTCCCCGGCCTCGACACGCACGCCCGCGCGCTCGCCGCCGGCGTGCGGCTGCATGGCTGCACGGTTCATTTCGTGAGCGAGGGCGTGGACGAAGGCCCGATCATCGCCCAGGCCGCCGTCGCGGTCGCCCCGGACGACACGGAAGACACGCTCGCCGCGCGGGTCCTGGCACAGGAACACGCGCTCTATCCCCGGGCGCTGGCCCTGGTCGCCACCGGCCGCGCGCGCCTCGTGGACGGACGCTGCGTGCTGGATGCCCCAGCCGTGGCAGGGGCGTTCGCGAACCCGGCTTGAACGGGGCGGCCCGGATCGCCTAGATGCCAACCTGCCGATCCACCGGGGAAGACCAATGGCCACCGATTCCAACCAGCCTGCCCTCGCGCCCGTGACCCTTGAGGCGTTTTCCGCGGATCGCGAGCGGTTCCTGAACGGATTCTGGACGGCCGCTACCTGGGGCGCCGGCGCGGTCATCGTGCTGCTGATCCTGATGGCGATCTTCCTGACCTGACCTGCCACGGGCGCCCACGCAGCGATGCGGCGCGCCCTGATCATCGGCAGTTCCGCGCCGGCAAGACCACACTGGCCGCATGCTGGCGGAAGCGACCGGACTCCCGCTGATCCATCTCGACCGTGAATTCTGGCAGCCCGGATGGGTGCCCTCCGATGCGGCGGCCTGACGCCGGGCTGTCCGGAACGACTGGACTGGGCTTTCCTGACCTATGTGCGGCGCTTCCGGCGCGACCATCGACCGAAGCTGCTGACCGCGCTCGCCGGCTTTCCCGGCAGGATCATCGTGCTGCGCGGACCGAAGGACGTGGTGGCCGCCTTCATCCGTGGCCTGCCGCCGTCCGAGGGGCAGGCCACGCCTCCGCACCACGCGCCGTGCGGCCCGGCCGCACCCCCTCGCCCCGGTCACGGATGAAGGCAAGCGCCTCCTCGGCCGGACAGGGCTTGCTGATCAGATAGCCCTGCACATCCGTGCAACCGCATCGCCGGACGGTCGCGAGCTGCTCGACCGTCTCCACGCCCTCGGCCGTCGTGTCGATGGAGAGGCTGGCGCCCAGATCGGCGATCGCGCGGATGATCGCGGCCTTGTCCCGGCCGCCATGAAGATCGGCGACGAAGGAGCGGTCGATCTTGATCTTGTCGAATGGGAAGGAGCGCAGATAGCTCAACGATGAATAGCCGACGCCGAAATCATCCATGGCGATGCGGATGCCAAGCGCGCGCAGGCTGTGCAGCTCGGCGATCGTGGCTTCGTCATCGCGCAGCAGCACGGCCTCGGTGATTTCCAGCTCCAGCCGTTCCGGCGCGAGCCCGGCCAGCCGCCAGGGCGCTGCGGACCATGGGCGCGAGGCCGCGGCCGCGGAACTGGACCGGCGACAGATTGACCGCGACCCGGATCGGCGCGGGCCAGCGCGCCGCTTCCCGGCAGGCCTGGCGCAGTGCCCATTCGCCGATCGGCAGGATGAGCCCGGTCTCCTCGGCCAGCGGGATGAACTGCGACGGCGGGACCGGGCCGCGCCCCGGATGCCACCAGCGCAGCAGGGCCTCGAAGCCGGTCAGCCGCTGATCCGAAACGCGCACCTGCGGCTGAAAGAGCAGATGGAACTCACCGGCGGTGAGCGCCTGGCGCAGATCGATCTCCAGCGCGCGCCGTGCCTCGACGCGCGCGCTCATGTCCGGCTCGAAGAAGCGGTAGGTGCTCCGCCCCTCCGCCTTCGCCTTGTACAATGCGAGGTCGGCACATTTCATGAGGTGATCCGCCGTTGTTCCGTCGGCGGGCGCCAGGGCGATGCCGATGCTGAGTCCGCTGCTCATCTCATGCCCGTCGATCACGAACGGAACGGCCATGATGCGGATCATGCGCTCGGCCAGCGCCTCGATCGCCTGCGGCGTGGCCGCGGAGACCAGAATCGCGAACTCGTCGCCCCCGAGCCGGGCGATGGTGTCCGACGCCCGGATCGCCTGGCTGAGCCGCTCCGCGACTTCGCGCAGCAACTTGTCGCCGATCGGATGGCCGAGCGTATCGTTGATGAACTTGAACCGATCGAGGTCGAGGCAGAGGAGCCCCATGGGCTCGTCATTCGCGACCGCGCGCGCCAGCCCTTCCGCCATCCGGTCCCGGAACAGCGCGCGGTTCGGCAGGCCAGTCAGGGCATCGTGGTGCGCCATGTGCGCGATGCGCTGCTCGGCACGGCGTCGCTGCGTGACATCCTCATGCATGGCGACCCAGCCGCCTTGAGGCATGGCCTGATACATGACCTCGATGATGCGGCCATCGGTGAGCTGGCGGTACATCACGTGCTCGCCGGCCTTCAGCTTCCGGGAATAGTCCGCCACGAGAGCGTCGGCATCGGCATCCGTTCCGGCATAATTGCCCATCGCGATGCTGTGCGCGACGATCGCGCGCATGGAGGCGCCGGGCTTCACCACGTCGGGCGACATGCCATAGAGATCGAGATACCGCCTGTTGCAAACCTGCAGGTTCAACGCCTCGTCGAACATGGCGAGTCCGTTGATCATGTTGTTGAGCGCCACGTCGAAGCGGTGGTGCTGTTCGTGCAGCGCCTGGGCCGCGCGGGTCTGCTCGGTGATGTCCTCGTGGATGACAACCCAGCCGCCGCGCTCCATGGGCTGATAGAGGACCTTGATGATCCGGTCCCCGAGGGACCGCCGGAAGCTGACCGGCTGTCCCGCCTGAAGGGCATCGCGCACCTCCGCCATGCGGGCTTCGACCGGGACGCCGTCATTGTTGCCGACCGCCGCCGTGTGTTCGAGCATCTCGCGCGCGGTGGCGCCCGGCTTCACCACGCCGGGCGACAGCCCGTACATCTGGAGATAGCGCTTGTTGCAGACCAGCAGGTTCAATGCCTCGTCGAACATGACAAGGCCATGCGCCATGTTGTTGAGGGCCGCGTCGAAGCGGCGATGCTGCTCCCGCAGCCCTTCGGCGGCGCGCGTCTGTTCCGTGATGTCTTCATAGACCACCACCCATCCGCCCGTGGCCATAGGACGGCAACGGATGGCAAGGATCCGGCCATTGGCCAGACGACGATGCAGCACCGGGTCGCGCCGCTCGATCAGGCGTGACTTGAACTCGTCGACCACGGTTTCAACGTCGAGTTCCGCAAGATGGACGCCGCGGGCGAAGCATCGGCGCACCACCTCGGCGAACGGCATGCCTGGCGTCACGTCCCCGGGATCGAGGCCGTAGAGCTCCGCGAAATGACGGTTCACCAGCATGACGCGAAGATCGCTGTCATAGACGCAGAGCCCGTGCGCCATGCTCTCCACCGTGGCGTCGAGCAGGATGTTCTGCTTCCGCAGCTCGGCCAGTGCCGCCGCACGTGTTGCCTCCATGCGGTGCAGCTCGGTGACGTCCTCGAAGATCGCGACACAGCCGCCAGCCGCCATCGGCGTCACCAGTGCCCGGACCGTCCGGCCATCCCCGAGAACGAAATCGTGGGTGACAGGCGCCGAACCGCTCAACTGCACCTGACAGATGCGCATCAGCTCATCGACGGTCATCCCCGGATGGTTGCCGGCCGCAATGCCATACGCGAGCACCTCGTGCAGCGTGATGCCCGGCTTCACCACCTCCGGATCGATATTGAAGAGGCGCGCATAAAGCGCATTGGAGACGATCAACCGATCGTCCGCATCGAACATGCACACGCCCTGCGGCATGCTGTTGAGCGCAACCTCCAAAAGGTGGTTCTGCGTACGCAGGTCCTCCGCCCCCCGCTCCTGAGGGGCCACGTCCTCGGCGACCGCGACCCAGCCGCCGTTGGCGGCCGGTCTGTAGGAGAGCGCGACGACGCGGCCATCGGCGAAGGTCAGTTGCTCGCGGAACGCTCTCCGGCGGGCAAAGCGTTCGACCCTGCGGCGCCATGCGTCCTCGGCGGAGCGGTCGGACGCGGGGCCCTGGCGCAGCAAATCGCGCAATGACATGCCGACCCGCACAGTGCCAGGTGAGGATTCGAAAACCTCCAGCAGGCGCCTGTTGAACAGGGAGACGCGAAGATCGGCGTCAAGGACGCATACGCCCTGGGCGAGGGCATCCAGCGCGCTTTCATACAGGTCGGGGGAACACCGATACGTGCTCCCGCCCCCGGGCCCTGTCCGGACCTTGCCAGTCTCCGCCATAGGCCGCTCCGACCGCTCGCATCACAGAAGCCACCGTGGAACGCACCTGCCCGCTCGCCGTGGACACGGCTCCAGCACTGGCCGGGTCGTCCGGGGAAAAGCGGCGTCCGTGGCGTCAGGAAAAGGTCGGGCATGCACCAGCCCCCGGACATGTTCGGCATGCGGCGAGAACTGGAGCAGGCCCCTTGTTGCGGGGGCGATTGCCAGCCCGCCGGGCAAGGGACCATCCATAATTTGGAATTGCATGCATTCGGTTCCCGAATACATGGGAAGACGGCTGCATATGGCCCCGTGGCCTTGCGGGGCAGATCGCGCGCCTAAGGAGGCCGGGCCAAAGGACCCGGCTGGCCGTGGCGGGGGCGCAGGCGCCCCCGGCCTGTTCAGCCGACGATCTCGCTGCCGGCGAAGAAGAAGGCGATCTCGGCGGCCGCGTTCTCCGCGCTGTCCGACCCGTGCACCGAATTTGCCTCGATGTTTTCGGCGAACAGCTTGCGGATCGTGCCCTCGGCGGCGTTGGCGGGGTTGGTGGCGCCCATCACCTCGCGGTTCTTCGCTACCGCGTTCTCGCCTTCCAGCACCTGCACCACGACCGGGCCGGATGTCATGAATTCGACCAGCCCGGCGAAGAACGGCCGCTCCTTGTGGACGCCGTAGAAGGTCTCGGCCTGCGCCTTGGTCATGCGGATGCGCTTCTGCGCCACGATGCGCAGGCCGGCCTCCTCCAGCACCGCATTGATCTTGCCGGTGAGATTCCGGCGCGTCGCGTCCGGTTTGATGATGCTGAATGTGCGCTCGATCGCCATGGTCGGGTTTCCTGTCGTGTCGGCGCGGCGCTTTAGGGCGGGGGGCGCGGACGCACAACCCCTTCCCCGGCAGGCCGCCCCGGCGATAGACCCGGGGCCATGAGCCTGCTCGTCATCTCCGCCCTGACGTTGCGGATCGCCGGGCGCACCCTGCTCGACGGCGCCGACCTGACGCTGGAGCCGGGGCGGAAGGTCGGCCTGGTCGGCCGCAATGGTGCGGGGAAATCGACCCTGATCCGCGCCATCGCGGGCGAGATCGCGCCCGATGGCGGCGAAATCCGCCTGTCCGCCCGCGCCCGGCTGGGCCGTGTGGCGCAGGAGGCACCCGCGGGTCCGGCAAGCCTGATCGACACGGTGCTGGCCGCCGATGCCGAGCGCACGCGCCTGCTGGCCGAAGCCGAGACCGCCGCCCCCGAACGGCTGGCCGACATCCACGACCGGCTCGCCACGATCGGCGCGGATGCCGCCCCTGCCCGGGCCGCCACGATCCTGTCCGGCCTGGGTTTCGACGCCGCCGCCCAGGCACGGCCGGTGGGAAGTTTCTCGGGCGGCTGGCGCATGCGCGTGGCACTGGCCTCGGCGCTGTTCACGGAGCCAGACCTGCTGCTGCTGGACGAGCCGACCAACCACCTCGACCTGGAGGCCACGCTGTGGCTGGAGGCATGGCTGCGGCGCTTCGCGGGTGCGGCGCTGATCGTCTCCCATGACCGCGGCCTGCTCGACAACGCGGTGGACGCGATCGCGCACCTGGATCGGGGGCGCATCGCGCTGACCCCTGGCGGCTTCGCGGAATTCGTCCGCATCCGGACCGAACGCGCCGAGCAGCAGGCCGCCGCCGCCCAGCGCATCGCCACGCAGCGCGCGCATCTGCAAAGCTTCGTGGACCGCTTCCGCTACAAGGCCTCCAAGGCGCGGCAGGCACAGTCGAAGCTGAAGGCGATCGCCAAGCTCCCGGTGATCGATGCGGTCATCGAGGACACACCGACGCGCTTCTCCTTCCCGCAGCCGCAACAGGTCGCCCCGCCGATCCTGGCACTGGAAGAGGCGGTTGCCGGGTATGATGGCACGCCCGTGCTGCGCGGCCTGGACCTGCGTGTGGACATGGACGACCGCATCGCGCTGCTGGGCGCGAACGGCAACGGCAAGTCCACCCTCGCCAAGCTGATCGCCGGCCGCATGGAGCCGCTGGCCGGCGAGGTGCGGCGCGGGCCCAAGCTGCGCGTCGGCTATTTCGCGCAGCACCAGGCCGAGGAGCTGGTGCTGAACGAAACGCCGCTCGATCACATCGTCCGCGCCGCGCCGCGCCTGCCCCAGGTCCAGCATCGCGCGCAGATCGCCCGGTTCGGGCTGGATGCCGACCGCGCCGAGACCAAGGTCGCCAACCTGTCGGGCGGCGAGAAGGCGCGGCTGCTGCTCGCGCTCGCCACCCGCGACGCGCCGCAACTGCTGATCCTGGACGAGCCGACCAACCATCTCGACATCGACGCGCGCGAGGCCCTGGTCCGCGCCCTGGCGGAGTTCGAGGGGGCGGTCCTGCTTATCACCCACGACCCGCATCTGGTCGAACTGGTCGCGGACCGGCTGTGGCTGGTCGCGGACGGCACGGTGAAGCCTTTCGACGGCGACCTTGATGATTACCGCGCGCTGCTCACCGAACGCGCCCGCCCGCCGGAGAAGAAGGCGGCCCCTGCCCGCCGCGAGGACCGCCGCGAGCGGGCCGAAGCGCGGGCCGCGCTCGCACCGCTGCGCAGGCAGGCCCAGGCGGCGGAGAAGACCATGGCCGCGCTCGCCGTCGAACGCGGACGGATCGAGGCGAAGCTTGCCGACCAGGACCTGTACGCCGGCGGGCGCGCCGAGGAGATCGCCGCCCTCAACAGCCGCCTCGCCGCCATCGCGGCGGAGACGGCAGCCGCGGAAGAAGCCTGGCTCGAAGCCCAGACCGCGCTGGAGGCAGCGGAGTAGCCGTCACTCCGGCCAAGCACTTCTCACCGCCGCCTGGATGCAGGCAACGCCTCCGCGGGACCGTGGATGGCTTGGATGGCTACCCGCGCTGGCCGTACAGGCCGATGGTAATGCAGAGGCGCCGCCCATAACGGCCGCCGGCAGGTGAAAGCAGAGACCGGCGGCCACGGGTCATTTCACCGGGTTCAGTCCGGGAGCGTGTCCGATGGCGGCGAAGGCGCGGGCGTCACGCCGCTTCCGCCCGACGCGGAGCCCGCCAGCATCTGTCGGGTGCGCGAATCGATCCGGCCGGTCGCCGGAATGCCGCTGGCCTGCTGGAACCTGGCCACCGCATCGGATGTCCGCGGTCCCCACACGCCATCCACCGCGCCCGGATCATAGCCGTGATCGCGCAGTTCCTGTTGGACCTGCCGGATTTCGGTCGACGTCCCGCTGCGGCCGCGGCCCCGGTCATCCACGAACGGGATGCGCGCTTCCGGATTGCTCCAGGGCGGGCGGCCGAGATTGACCTGATCGGGAGTCGTGGTCGCGCCGGCGACCGCGCCGGCGCCACCACCCACCAATGCCCCCGCGGCCACCCCCACCGGCCCGCCCAGCGCGCCGACGCCCGCGCCCGTGGCGGCACCCGCCGCGGCGCCGCCGGTCGTGCGGTCCTCCGAATTGGTGCCGCAGGCGCCGAGCAGCAGCGCGGCCGCGACGATTCCAGTCGCTGTCCGTATCATTGCCGTCTCCTTCGCAGTCGCCCGCCCGTCATCGAACGGTCTGGGGTTTCAACCCCCGCCCGACCTGCGGGTTGCATCGCGCATCCCGATGCGCGTGGGGCGCAGGCTGGCTGGTGAGGAATGTCCGCCCCCTTCAGGCCGGGGTGACGGCACGGGCACCTTTCGCCCCCCGGCCGGCATCCGATCCGTATTCAGATGCATTGCGCCGCACGTGCAATCCTGCCTAACGTCTCGCGAGGCGATATGCCGGAGTCCCCGGCAGCAACATCCCCGAAGGCGAACGCGCCCGGGGCATAACGGCGAAAACCGCCAGGCTTGAGGTCCAAGACAGCCGGCATAGCCGGTTGAAACGTAAGGGGAGATTGGGTCAGCATGACATCCAAGGGCTTTTCTCGGCGCACCGCGCTGAAGGCGACGGTCGCAGGCGCGGCGCTGCCGCTCGTGCACATCCGCACGGCCGCCGCGGCCGGCAAGCTCTCGCTGGGTCTGTGGGATCACTGGGTCGGCGAAACGGCGAACGCCGCGCTGCGTGAGATCATCATGGACTGGGGCAAGAAGAACGCGGTCGAGATCCAACTCGACTTCATCACCTCGGTCGGAAACAAGAACCTGCTGACCATCGCGGCCGAGGCGCAGGCCAAGCAGGGCCACGACATCCTCTCCTTCCCCACATGGATGGTCCACGACCAGCAGCAGTTGCTGGAGCCGATGGACGATGTGATGGAGCGGCTGATCGCCAAGTACGGCGCGGTCAACGCGGCTTCGGAATACCTCGCCAAGATCGACGGCAAGTGGCTTGCCGTTCCGGAGACGGCGGGAAGCCAGTTCAAGGGCGGCGCCGGGCGCATGGACCTGCTGAAGCAGCATGCCGGCCTGGACGTGCAGGCGATGTTCCCGGCCGAACCGAAGCTCGGACCGGGCGCGGAAGAGTGGAACTGGGACGCGTTCCTCGCCGCCGCGGACAAATGCAACAAAGCAGGCTTCCCGTTCGCCCTGCCGGCCGGCACCTTCAGCGACGCCACCGACTGGATCGGCAGCATGTTCCGCAGCTTCGACGCGGACCTGGTCGATGCGAAGGGAGACATTACCGTCCGCGGCAACGACAAGGTGAAGGCTGTTCTGGAATATGCCGTGAAGCTGTTCCAGCACATCCCGAACGAGATGTTCGCCGCTGACGACGCGACCAACAACCGCGCGCTGATCTCCGGCAAGACGGCTCTGGCCTTCAATCCGCCGTCGGCCTGGTCGGTGGCGACGCGCGATTCTCCGGACGTGGCGAAGAATATCTGGCACTTCCCGAGCCCGTCCGGCCCCGCCGGCCGGTATGTGCCGCACCTGCCCTATTTCTACGGGCTGTGGAGCTTCAGCCGCAACAAGTCGGCGGGCAAGGAACTGCTCGAATACCTGACGCAGATCGAGCAGATCAAGAAGATGGTCGCCGCCTCGGTGGGTTACGATACGCCGCCATTTGCGAGCATGACCGACGACATCGACACCTGGAGCACGGTCGGGCCGCCCGTCGGCACCGTCTACAACTACCCGGTCCGGCCGCACCACAAGGCGGTCGCCTATGTCGCCTATTCCCCCGCGCCGGCCGAGATCGCGGTGCAGATGTACAATCAGGGCATCCAGGCGAAGATGATCGCGCGCCTGGTGCAGAACAAGGAGTCGATCGACTCCGTCCTCTCCTGGGCGGAACAGGAAATCGAAGGCTTCAAGCGCGGCTGAATCCGGTTCCGCGGAAAGGGCGGCGCGGCTGTTGCCGCGCCGCCCCGTTCCGCAATGGGAGAATGCGACGACCAACGGGCCAGGGAGACCGACATGGCCGACGGCAAGACACTCGCAGCGGACCGGCTTTCCGACACAGCCGCGACGCCGCGGCGCGGGAGCACGCTGACACGGCTCGCGCGCAGACGATCCACGCTTGCCTTCCTGATGACCTTGCCGCTGCTCGCCATCATCGGCGGGCTGGTGGCCTATCCGTTCGCCTACGCCATCTATCTGTCGATGCTGAACAAGCGCATGACGCGCTTCATAGGCCTCGACAACTTCTCCTTCCTGCTGACGCGCGAAACCTTCCAGGCGGTGATCTGGCAGAGCGTGCTGTTCGCGGTGGGGGCGGTGATCGCGAAGGCGCTGATCGGCTTTATCCTGGCGCACGTGCTGCACGCGCTGCCGACCAGAGGCCAGCGCATGTGGCGCGGGCTATTGCTGGTGCCGTGGGTGATCCCGCCCGCGATCTCCACGCTCGCGTGGTGGTGGCTGTTCGACCCGTCCTATTCGGCGTTCAACTGGGCGCTGAGCGCGATCGCCGTGCCGCCGGTGGCATGGCTGGGGGAACCGGGCTGGGCGCGCTTCTCCGTCATCCTGGTCAATGTCTGGTACGGTGCGCCGTTCTTCATGATCATGTATCTCGCCGCGCTGAAATCGGTGCCCGACCAGCTCTACGAAGCGGCGGCCATCGACGGGGCGTCCGGAATCCAGAAGCTGCGCTACGTGACCGTGCCGATGATGAAGAACATCATCATGATCACGATCCTGTTCAGCCTGATCGTGACCTTCGCCAATTTCGACATCGTGCGGATCCTCACCAACGGGGGGCCGCAGGACAAGACGCACATCTTCGGCACCTACGCCTTCCAGGTCGGCATCCAGTCGGGCGATCTTCCGCTGGGTTCCGCCGTCAGCCTGTTCATGTTCCCGATCCTGGCTGTGTTCTCGATCTTCGTGCTGCGTGACGTGACCAAGCGGAACAAGGAGCTGGCCGGATGAGCGGGGCGAGCATCACCGCGGCGGGGGCCGCCGCCCCCGCCTATCGCGGCACCGGCAGCCTTCGCCGCGAACGGCGCTGGGCCTTGATCGGCGCCTACATCGCACTCGCGGTGTTCGTGATCTTCTTCATCACGCCGCCCTTCCACATGCTCGTGACGAGCCTGAAGAGCAGTGCTGAGATCGCCGACCTGTCGAGCAACCCATGGATCGTCAAGCGCCCGACGCTGTCCAACTACTGGGAGCTGCTGACCCAGGGCAACTACCTGATCCACTTCCGCAACTCGCTGATCGTCACGCTCTCCGTGGTGGCGATCACCATGGTGGTCAGCACGGTGGCCGCCTTCGCGCTCGCGCGCATGCGGTTCTGGGGCAGCGCCGTGCTTGCGACCGGCGTGTTCCTCACCTACCTGGTGCCGGAGACGCTGCTGTTCATCCCGCTGTTCCAGATCCTCGGCGGGATCGGGCTGTACAACAACCTGATCTCGATGATTCTGATCTACCCCACGCTGACGGTGCCGTTCTGCACCTGGATCATGATCGGCTATTTCAGCTCGATCCCGCGCGAACTGGACGAGGCGGCGCTGATCGACGGGGCGAACCACTTCCAGATGCTGTGGAAGATCTTCGTTCCCGTGGCCCTTCCCGGTATCCTGGCGGCAATGATCTTCGCCTTCACCGTGTCCTGGGCGCAGTTCCTGTATCCCATGGCGTTCCTGGTCAGTTCGGAGAACATGGTGCTGACCGTGGGGATCGTATCCGACCTGATCCGCGCCGACACCTTCGTCTGGGGCAAGATCATGGCCGGCGCGCTGATGGCCGCGGCACCGCCACTTCTCGTATACGCGTTCCTGATGGACTATTACATCGCCGGTCTTACTGCTGGCGCAACGAAAGGATGAGCGTCTGATGGCTCAGGTTTCTCTGCGCAAGGTTGTCAAGGAATACGAAGGCGGCGTTCAGGCCGTGAAAGGGATCGACCTTGAGATTGCCGACCACGAATTCGTCGTGCTGGTCGGCCCATCCGGCTGCGGCAAGTCCACCACTCTGCGTATGATCGCGGGGCTGGAGGAGATCAGCGGCGGCGACATCGCCATCGGCGGGCAGGTCGTGAACGACATCCCGCCGCGCGACCGGGACATTGCCATGGTGTTCCAGAACTACGCGCTGTATCCGCACATGACCGTGTTCGACAACATGGCCTTCGGACTGACTCTGCGGAAGTTCCCCAAGGACGAGATCCGCCGACGCGTCGAACACGCCGCCCGTATCCTGGATATCGGCACCTTGCTGGAACGCAAGCCCAAGGCGCTGTCGGGCGGCCAGCGGCAGCGCGTGGCCATGGGCCGCGCCATCGTGCGCAACCCCAAGGTGTTCCTGTTCGACGAGCCGCTGTCGAACCTGGATGCCAAGCTGCGCGTGCAGATGCGCACCGAGATCAAGAAGGTGCATCAGACGGTCAAGACGACCACGATCTACGTCACCCACGACCAGGTGGAGGCGATGACACTGGCCGATCGGGTGGTGGTGATGAACCACGGCGTGATTGAACAGGTCGGCCCACCGCAGGAGTTGTACCACAACCCGACAACGCGCTTCGTCGCGGGCTTCATCGGCTCCCCCGCGATGAACTTCATCCCGGCCCGGCTCGCGAATGGCGGCGGTGAACTCAGCGTGCAGATCGGCAACGAGATATCGCTCGCCGTGCCGTCCGCTCGCCGCGAGCGCTACGCGCCGCATCTGAACCGCGAGCTGCTGTTCGGCATCCGCCCCGAGCACCTGACCGAACGCAAGAATGACGGCAAGCCGGGCGTGGCGACGATGGAGGCGGTGCCCGACGTGACCGAGCCCATGGGGATGGAGACGCTGGTCCACTTCCAGCTTGCCGGCGTGCCGATCTGCGCCCGTGTCGATCCCACCGCGCCGGCCGAACCCGGCGTGCGCATGCCCTTCTCGGTGGACATGAACAACATGCATCTGCTGGATGCCGAGTCGGGGCGGGTTCTGTAGGATGCTCTCAGGAAAGATCGTCTGGGTCACCGGCGCCGGATCGGGGATCGGGCGCGCCACTGCGATCGCCTTTGCCGCCGAAGGGGCCAAGGTCGCGCTGACCGGCCGCACGGTCGCAGCTTTGGAGGAGACGGCCGGCATGCTGCCCAAGGGCAGCGCGCTCGTCGCGCCCGCGGACGTGACGGACGTGGCCCAGGTCACCGCCGCGCATCAATCCATCGTCAAGGCGTGGGGCGATCCGCAGGTGCTGGTGAACAACGCCGGTTTCAACCTGCCCAAGCGGCATTGGCGGGAGCTGACGCCGGACGGCGCCGCCTCGGTGATCAACGCCAACCTCTACGGTCCGTTCATCTGCACGCTCGCCGTCCTGCCCGCCATGCGCAAGGCGGGGTCGGGGCTGCTGGTGCATGTCGTATCCTTCGCCGGGCACCAGATCGGATTCGTCTCCGGCCCTTCCTACACCGCGTCCAAGACCGGTGCCGTGGCGATGTCGGCGACGATCAACGCCGAGGAAGGCATCCACGGCATCCGCAGCGTGTGCATCAGCCCGGGCGAGGTCGCGACACCGATCCTCGACCGCCGGCCGAAGCCGCCTTCGGCCGAGGACCGGGCCAAAATGCTGCAGCCGGAGGACGTGGCATCCTGCGCGGTATTCGCCGCCAAGATGCCGCAGCGGGCCTGCCCCATGGAAATCGTCCTCGTGCCCACCGACAACAACACCTACCGTCGGGGCGCGCAGGCGATCGCCGCGCGGCCCTGACACGGAGAGACGAACCACACATGGATGCGCTGCCCACCACGACGATCGCGGTCGATACCCTGCGCGACTATGTCGCGCGCATCTTCAAGGCCGCCGGCACGGACGATGCGGAAGCCGCGCGTATCGGCCGTTACCTCGTCAACGCAAACCTCGCGGGTCACGATAGCCACGGCGTGATCCGCGTGCCGCGCTACGTGCGCAACCTTCAGGACGGCGACGTGAAGGCCGGACAGACGATCAGCATCGTCGTCGAAGGCCCGACGCACGCGGTGGTGGACGGCAATCACGGCTTCGGCCAGACCGTCGCCCCGCAGGCTGTGGCACTCGGCATCGCCAAGGCGCAGCAGGCGGGCCTGGCGGTGATCGGCCTGCGCAATGCCGGCCATATCGGCCGCATCGGTGACTGGGGCGAGGAAGCGGCGGCGGCCGGCCTCGTCTCCATCCATTATGTCAACGTGGCGCACGGGGCGCTGGCGGCGCCCTTCGGCGGCGTGGACCGGCGCTTCTCGACCAACCCGGTCTGCATCTGCGTGCCGCAGCCGGACGGGCGGCCGCCGCTGCTGCTGGACATGGCCACCACGGTGGTCGCCGAAGGCAAGGTGCTGGTCGCCTCGAATGGCGGCAAGCCGGTGCCCAAGGATGCGCTGATCGACGCGGACGGCACGATCAGCGGCAATCCCAGTGTGCTGTACGGGCCGATCGAGGGCACCTTCGTCCGCGATGCCGGCCTGGGCAAAGGCGCGCTGCGCGCCTTCGGGGAGCACAAGGGTTCGGGCATCGCCTTCATGTGCGAGATCCTCGCCGGCTGCCTGATCGGTGCGGCCACCTCCAGTCCCGTGCCTCCCGGGCGGCGGCGCGTCACCAACGGCATGCTGTCCTTCTACCTCCAGCCCGCCGCGTTCGGCGGCGCAGAGCACTTCACGCGGCTGGCCATGGAGTACGCAGACCACGTGAAATCCTCGCGCCCGGCGACGAAGGGGGGCGAGGTGCTGGTCCCGGGCGAGCCCGAGGCACGCACGCGCGCGCATCGCACCGCGCATGGCATCCCGCTCCAGTCCGATACCTGGGCCGCGATCCGCGCAACGGCGGATGGGCTGGGTGTGGCCGCTCCCTCGGTCGGGTAGCCTGTCCCCTACAGCAGGCTTGCTCCCCACGCCGCGGCGATGCCGACGACCAGCGCCAGCGGGATGCTGCGTGTCGCCATCATCGCCGCGACCGTGACCACGGCGCCGGCCCAATGCGCCGGCCCGCCCTTCACCAGGGCAGGCGCGACATAGCTGACGAACAACGTGCCCGGAATGAAGGTCAGGACCGACCGGACGAATGGCGTGGGTGTAATCTGCCGGAACACGACGTAGCCGCCCGCGCGGCAGGCATAGGCCGCCGCGGTCATCACCGCGATGGCCAGCAGCGTCCAGCTATCCGGCATGGAGGTTCAGGCCCGCTTGGCAGGGGCGGGCTCCAACCCCTTGCCACGCAGCAATTCGGCGGTGACCGCGCCGGCCAGGAAATGGAGGAACGCGGCACCGTCCTGCCGCCGCGCCGCGTTCGCGAAGCACGCGCCGGAAAAGGTCACGGACTCGCCGATTTCGTCCGGCAGACGGCCGACGACGTCCACGCCGGGCACCGCCATCAGTTCGCTGACCTGCTGGATGGCGACATCCGCCTCGCCGCTCACGACCTTCTCGGCGGTGAAGCCCTGCGGCACCACGATGGCCGTGGCGTTCACCTCCGCGGCAATGCCCAGACGGTCAAGCAGCCCGGCGAAGAAGATGCCGCTGGCACCGGCCCGCGAATATACGACCGCGCGTGCATCAAGCAGCGCACGCCGTACGGCATCCACCGTCGCGATGTCCGGCCGCGGCGCGCCTGCGCGCACGGCGAGGCCGACGAAGGATTGCGCGAAGTCCATGCGGGTGTCCGGCACGAGCACGCCCTTCGCGGACAGATCCTCGACCGCCACCTCGGTCAGGATCGCGACATCGCCGGCCTCCCCCGCATCCAGCCGGGCGAGCAGCGACTTGGTCGGCTCGAAAACAGCATCGACGCGGATGCCGCCCTGCGCTTCCCAGCGCGGGATCAGGTCCTTCAGCACGCCGAGCATCCCCAGCGTGGACATCACCTTCAGCGCATCGCCGCGAACCGTCATCGCTCCCCTCCCCTGTTCTTCATGCACGGGTGCGCAGCGCACCAACGATCGCGCCCGCCACCGCGCCCACCACAACGTGCCATGCCGTCCCGGGCAAGGCCTGGCTGACTGCAATACCCACCACGCCCGCCACGATCCACGGCAGCGCATCCTGCGCGCCGCGCCACATCGGCACCATCAGCGTGATGAAGGCCGCTGTCGCGCCGAAATACAGCGGATGCCCCTGCGGAAACCGCACGACGGTGCCCAGCACGTGGCCCGCGGCGGTCTGTATCAGCCACATCAGCCACAGCATCGCGCCGATGCCGAGCAGATAGGCGGCATCGTTGCGGCCGGACCGCATCTCGGTGACGGAAAGCGCGAAGCCGTGATCCACCATCGCCCCCAGCGTCAGCCACAGCCGCCATCCGCGCAGCCGGTCGAACCATGGCGCCAGCACCGGCCCCATCAGGGCCATGCGCATGTTCACGATGAACACCGCCAGCCCCGCGGCCAGCACCGGCGCCGGGTCGGACCAGCTTTCCAGCGCGACCAGTTGCGCCGTGCCCGAGAATACGGTCGCGCTCATCAGCACCGCCTCGAACAGGCTCAGCCCCTTGGTCTCGGCGAGGATGCCGGCGACCAGGCCGAACGGGATCATCCCGACCGACAGCGGCACGGCGATCCGCGCGCCGCGCAGGAAGCCTGCCCAGGTGAACGCGACATCGGTCATGCGCGCGCGGCCAGCACGGCCTCGGCCTCCGCCGCCGGCATGTCGAGTGCTGCGGCGGCGACCGCCGCGCCGAACCCCGCGCGCGCGAGGGCCGCGAGCTGGCGGCGGTGCTGTTCGGCATCGGCCGGCGGCCCGAACGCACCGAAGCGGCGGCGGCGGACCAGGGCAAGCGCGGCCGGAAGATCGTCCTCGGGGAGCACGCCGCCCGCCTCCTCCGCCTTCACGCCCTTGGCGGCCAGATGCGCCGCGATGGCCCGCCGGGACCGTCCCGCGCGGGCCAGGCGCCGGGCGCGCGCCTCGGCGAAGGCCGCGTCGTCCACCGCCCCGGCCGCGACCAGCCGCCGCGCGACCGCGCGCGCAGCCTCCCGCGCCGCGGCGACCGCGGCCGCGACCTGCTCCGGATCGGCCTCCGCGGCGCGCGCCCAGCGGGCGATCCGGCGGTCGAGCACGGCGACCAGCCCCGCCTCGGTCGCGGCGAAGCGGGACAGATGCGCAAGCGCCGCCTCGTGCAGCGTGCGCGCATCGGGCGGCGGACCGGCTGGACGCCTTGGGGCCATGGTCCGCTCTTGCCACGGCTTCGGGCGTCGCGGGAACCGGCGCGCCCCGCCTTCGCGCATTCCTGCTGTCATCCCGCCTTCGTTGACGCGGGCGGCGCGCCGTGGCCATGCTGCTTCTTTGGCCTAGTGGAGCAGGAGCATCCCGTGATTGCCGCCTTGATGCCGACCTACAACCGCGCCGATCTCGCCTTCGAGCGGGGCGAGGGTGCGCGTCTGTGGACCGGCGATGGGCGACGATTCCTGGATTTTGGCGCCGGCATCGCGACAAGCAGCCTGGGTCACGGCCACCCGCATCTGGTCAAGGCCATCGCGGAGCAGGCCGCCAAGGTCATGCACGTGTCGAACCTGTACCGGGTGCCGCAGGCCGAGACCCTGGCCGCGCGCCACGTCGCGGCCTCTTTTGCCGACACCGTGTTCTTCTGCAACTCGGGCGCCGAGGCGAACGAGGGCATGACCAAGGCCGTCCGCAAATACCACGCGGAGAACGGCCACCCCGAGCGGTTCCACATGATCTGCTTCGAGGGCGCCTTCCACGGCCGCACGCTGGCCATGCTGTCGGCCACGGGCAACGATAAATACCTCGCCGGCTTCGGCCCGCCCGTCGAAGGCTTCGATCACGTGCCATTCGGCAACATGAACGCGGTGCGCGACGCGATCGGCCCTTCCACCGCAGGCATCATGATCGAGCCGATCCAGGGCGAAGGCGGCGTGCGCCCCGCCGACCTGCGCTTCCTGCGCGAGCTGCGCGCGGTCTGTGACGAATTCGGCCTGCTGCTCGCACTCGATGAGGTGCAGACGGGCATGGGCCGCACCGGCAAGCTCTGGGCCCATCAATGGGCGGGGATCGAGCCGGACGTGATCTCCTCGGCCAAGGGGATCGGCGGCGGATTCCCGCTGGGCGCGATCCTGGCCAAGGAACACGTAGCCAAGTACCTCAAGCCCGGCACGCACGGCACGACCTTCGGCGGCAACCCGCTCGCCTGCGCCGCCGGCAACGCGGTGCTGGACGTGGTCCTCGCCGAAGGCTTCCTCGACGGCGTGGACCGTGTCGCACGGCATCTCTGGAACGGCCTGGTCGATCTCGCCGGCCGCCATCCGGAGGTGGTCGAGGGCGTGCAGGGCGCCGGCCTGCTGCTGGGCATCAAGCTGCGGCCGGAAGTCACCAACACCGCCGCGCAGGACGCCGCCGCGGCCGAGGGCCTGCTGACGGTCGCGGCCGGGATGAATGTGCTGCGTCTCGCCCCGCCGCTGATCATCACCGAGGCGGACGCGGACGAGGCGGTTGCGATGCTGGACCGGACCTTCCTGCGCCTCACCCCGTCCAGGGCGAAGGCGGCCGCGAAATGAGCGCCGCCCTCAAGACCGTCAGCGAGGGACCAGGGTCTCCGCGCCACTTCCTCGAGATCATGGACTTCGACACGGCCTCGCTGCGCCGGATGCTCGACCTTGGCGCGCGCGCCAAGCGCGGCGAGATCGCGGGCAAGCCGTTGGCCGGCAAATCCGTCGCGCTGATCTTCGAGAAGCCATCGACCCGCACCCGCGTCTCCTTCGAAGTCGGCATCCGCCAGCTCGGCGGCGATGCCGTGGTGCTTTCCTCCAAGGACATGCAGCTCGGTCGCGGGGAGACGCCGAAGGACACGGCGCGCGTACTCTCCCGCTACGTCGATGCGATCATGCTGCGCACCGACGACGTGCGGAAGATCCGCGAGATCGCCGAATACGCGACCGTCCCGGTGATCAACGGCCTGACCGATGTCTCCCATCCCTGCCAGATCATGGCGGACGTGATGACGTTCGAGGAGCATCGCGGTCCGATCGCCGGCCAGGTGGTGGCCTGGACGGGCGACGGCAACAACGTCGCGCAATCCTTCATCCAGGCCGCGGCGCGCTTCGGCTTCACGCTGCGCATCGCCACCCCGCCCGAACTCGCCCCGCCCGCCGCGCTGATCGACTGGGCGCGACGCGAAGGCGCGAAGATCGAACTCACCAACGACCCGGTCACCGCCGTGAAGGGCGCGCGCTGTGTCGTCACCGATGCCTGGGTCTCCATGTCGGACGAGAAGGAAGGCCGCGCCCCGGCACGGCACAACCTGCTCGCCCGCTACCAGCTCAACGCCGCGCTGATGGAACACGCCGCGTCCGACGCGATCGTCATGCACTGCCTGCCGGCGCATCGCGGCGAGGAGATCACCGACGAGGTGATCGACGGGCCGCAGAGCGTGGTGTTCGACGAGGCCGAGAACCGGCTGCACGCGCAGAAGGGCGTGCTGCTCTGGGCGATGGGCGCGCGGTAGGGGCCCCGCGCCCCTCCCCCTCTCTCCCGCCTGCGGTCGAGGGCCGGGGTGAGGGTCTTTCAACGCCCTCACCCACCCATGTCCCGGGCCGCAAGAAGACCGAAATGACCGCCCCCTCCACCGTCGCCCGCTTCGATCTCTGGTACGATCCCGTCATGGAAGCGCGCTTCGCGCGCGAACCCGGCATCATGCTGCGCACCATTGCGCTCTCCGGCCCCGAGGCGGATTCCTGGGCCACGCTGGGCGCGGCGCGCGCCTATCAGATTTCCGCGGCCAGGGACGAGCTGCCCCGGCAATGGTGGGCGGAAGCCCCGCTGCTTGTCCGCTGCCCGAACCTGCTCTGCGTCTCCTCCGCGGGCGTGGGGTTCGACACCGTGGACGTGGCCGCCTGCACGCGCGCGGGCGTGCTGGTGGTCAACCAGGCCGGCGCCAACGCCCAGGCGGTGGCGGAACATACGCTGGGCCTGATGCTCGACCTGTCCAAGCGCATCAGCGAAAGCGACCGCAAGCTGCGGGTGGAACGCGGCTTTTCCCGCGAAACGCTGATGGGCAGCGAGATCGGCGGCAAGGTGCTCGGCCTTGTCGGCATCGGCGATATCGGCCGGCGCGTCGCCCGCTTCGCCGCCGCTTTCGGCATGCGCGTGCTCGCCACCGACCCGCTGCTCGATCCGGCCGAGATCGCGCGCCGGGGTGCGGAGCCGGTCGGCCTCGATGCGCTGCTCGCGCAATCCGACTATGTCTCCCTGCACTGCCCGCGCAATGCGGAGACGATGGGCATGATCGGCGCGGCGCAGTTCGCCCGGATGAAGCAGGGCGCCTTCTTCATCACCACCGCCCGCGGCGGCATCCATGACGAGGCGGCGCTTGCGGCCGCGCTGGCGCGTGGGCATCTCGGCGGCGCCGGGCTGGATGTCTGGAGCGTGGAACCACCGCCGCTCGACCACGCCCTGCTCGCGTTGCCCAATGTCGTCGCGACCTTCCACACCGCGGGCGTCACGCACGAAGCGCGGCGCAACGTCGCGCTGTCGGCGGCGGAACAGGTGATCGCGGTGCTGCGCGGCGAACGCCCGCCGCATCTGGTCAATCCGGAAGCCTGGGACGCCTACGTGGAGCGGTTCCGCAACGCGCCGCCGGTCCCCGCCGCCGCGTCGTGAGCGCGGTGTTCTGGCATGCAGGCCCGGCCACTCTGGCGCCCCACAACGGTTTCGGATCTTCCGGCCATATCCGCCATGGCGGACCGGCTGCATCCCTCCTTCCCCGAGGATCCGGACGTCTTCACTGAGCGGCTGCGGCTCTACCCGGCCGGGGTGCGCGTGCTGGACTGCGACGGAACCGCCTGCGGCTATCTCATCAGCCATCCCTGGCGTTCCGGCACGGTGCCCGCGCTGAACATCCTGCTCCGCCATCTCCCTGCGGATGCCGACATGTATTACCTCCACGACCTCGCCCTGCTGCCGCCCGCGCGCGGGACAGGTGCGGCCCGCCTGATCGTGGAGGAGATGGCGGAACATGCCCGGGCCAAAGGCTATCCGGTCATGGGCCTCGTCGCGGTCAACGGATCCGTCCCGTTCTGGCGCCGTTGCGGCTTCGCCGTCGCGGAACATGCGGCCATGGCCGAGACGCTGGCCAGCTACGAAGAAGCGGCCCGCCTGATGATCCGGGACCTGGGCAGCAGGCGAATGATGCGGCCTTCCCTGTAAGGCCGCGCTTACGCTCGGCGGCCGGGATTGCCTTTACCCTGCCGGCCCGCGCGCCAATGCCCCACCCGTCTCCGGTGCCGCCGGAACCACCCGTCCGTCCTCCAGCGCCACGACCCGATCCGCCACGTCCAGGATGCGCGGGTCATGCGTCACCAGCAGGATCGCCGTTCCCCGCTCCTTCGCCAGCCGCCGCAGCAGCCGCACCGCCTCGCCACCGGTCTTGCTGTCCAGCGCCGCGGTCGGCTCATCCGCGAGGATCAGTCCCGGCTCGTGCACCAGCGCCCGTGCGATCGCCACGCGCTGGCGCTGCCCGCCCGACAGCTTCGCCGGCAATGCATCCGTCTTGTCCCCCAGTCCGACCGCGTCCAGCATCGCATCCGACCGGTGCAGCCGCTCCGCATCCGCGAGTTCCGGATCCAGTTCCAGCGCCATCGCCACGTTCTGCCGCGCGGTCAGGAAACCGAGCAGGTTGTGCTGCTGGAAGATGAAGCCGATCCGCCGCCGCGCGAGCACCCGTGTCCGCTCGTCCGCCCCGGCCAGTTCCTCCCCCAGCACACGGCAGCTTCCCTCCTGCACCGCCCGCAGCGCGCCGATCAGCGTCAGAAGCGTGGTCTTGCCGGATCCGGACGGGCCGGTCAGCAGCACGATTTCGCCGCGTGCGACCTCGATCGCCACGTCCTGCAGCACCGGCTTGGCAAGCTCGCCCTCACCGTACCGGTGCCAGATGCCCTGCGCCGCAATCGCAGGTTCGTCCATCAGAACATGTCCGCCGGATTGGCATCGCGCAGCTTGCGGATCGCAAGCAGGCCGGACAGAAGGCACATCCCGAAGATCAGCGAGAACACCAGCACGATCTTCGACACATCCATCACCAGCGGAATGAAGATCTTGGCGCTCGCCAGCGCATAGAGCCCGCGCGCGATGACCGCGCCGGGAATGAAGCCCAGCACGGCAAGGATCAGCGCCTCCCCCATCACCACCTTCGACAGGTAGGCGTTCGGATATCCCACCGCCTTCAGCGTCGCGTATTCGCTGATATGGCGGGAGATGTCGCTGAACAGGATCTGATAGACGATCACGCAGCCGACCACGACGCCGATGGCGACCCCCAGGCCGAAGACGAAGCCGATCGGCGCGGTCTGCGTCCAGTAGTCGCGCTCGAACTGCACCAGCCCGTCATGGGTCAGCACCACCACGTCATCGGGCAGCAGCGCGGCCAGCCGGTCGCGCACCGCCTGCGCATCGCTGCCGGGCCGCAGGAAGATCGCGCCCACATCCGCCTCGCCGAAGGCGCGGCCGGGCAGGTAACGGCGGAAATTCACCTCGCTGGTGATGGCATGGCCCTCGGTGCCGAAGGTCGGCCCGACCGCGAACATGCCAGCCACCTCGACGCGGCGGTTGTTCAGTTCGGTACGGACCGGCCCTTCCGCCAGCATCTGCGCGATCGGGCCGAACTGCGGCTTGGCGCGTTCGTCGAACAGGATCGTGTCGGGACGGCTGACCATGTCCAGCTTCCCCTGTGTCAGCCCGTGCAGCGCCAGCAGCCCCGCCTGCGGATCGAGGCCCAGCAGCAGCAGCGTGCGCTTCTGCCCATCGACCGGATTCTTCCACACGGCATTGCCGACATAGAGCGGTACCACGCGCGCGACCTCGGGCAGCGCCAGCGCCTGCATCAGCCGTGCGCGGGGAAACGGGGAGCTGCGCCACAGCGCTTCCGTCGTCCGGTTCAGCAGGTAGACCTCCGCCTTCATGCCGAGCTGCAGGCTCACCGCGCTGTCCAGCAGTGCGGTCATGAAGCCGAGTTGCATGAAGATTAGCACACAGGCGAACATCACGCCCGACAGCGCGGCCACAAGCCGCGACGGCTCATGCCGCAGCTGCCGCCAGGCGAGACGGAAGGCGAGCATCGCGCTGCCGCTGCCCCGCGGCGCATCCGCCCGTGCCGCGTCATCCCCGCGCGTGCTGATGTCGCGCGGACTCACGGCCTTATCGTCACCTGCACCTGCATGTTGGTCCGCCGCGCCAGTGCCGCGACCGCATCGGCATCCAGCGCCAGCCGCACCTCCACCACCCGCGCATCGACCGCGGCCACGGGGTCGGTGTCCACCACGGCGTTGCGCCGGACCAGCCAGCCGATCTCCCGCACCTTGGCGGTGTAGGGATGCGGATCACCGGGAACGATGACCGCGGCGGCCGCCCCCTCGCGCACGCGTGGCAGGTCGGTCTCATAGACCTCGGCCACGACGTCGAGCGCGGTCAGGTCGGCGATCTCCATGATGCCGTCGGACGGCACTTTCTCGCCTTCTCGGGCGGTGATGCGCAGAACGGTGCCGTCGATGGGCGCGGTCAGGCGGGCGAGGTCGCGATCCGCGCGGGCCGAGGCGACGGCGGCCTCGGCGGCGGCAAGTTCCGCTTCGGCGATGCGCACATCCTCCGGCCGCGGGCCTTCCAGCGTCCTCAGATCGGCCTCCGCCCGGGCGCGTTCGGCGGCGGCCTGGTCCGCGGCGAAACGGGCACGGTCCCACGCCGCTTCGGTTCCGGCCGCGCTGCGCAGCACGCGCTCCGCCCGCGTCGCCTCGCGCTTCGCGCTCTCCTCCGCCGCGCGCAGGGCATCGATGCGCGCACGCGCGGCCGCTATATCGCTGTCCCGGCCGCCGGCGAGCAGCTTGTCGAGCTGCGCGCGCCGCAACCGGGCATTGGCCTCGGCCTGCAACAGCGCCGCCTCGCGCTTGGACAGATCGTGATACTCGGCCAGCACCTGGCCTGCGACGACGCGTTCTCCCTCCCGCACCAGCAGGCGTGTGATCTTCGCTCCCTCCGGTGCGTTCACCGCGGCCAGCTTGCGCACGCGGGAAGCGGGTTCGACCCGCCCCAGCGCGCCGATCCCCGCAGGAGAGGCTGACGTGGATGGAGGAACGGGTGGAGGCGCCTCCGCGCGGCCGCGCAGCAGCACCATGGCCCCGCCGGACAGCGCCAGCGCGACGGCGCCGGCCAGTATCCAGACCGTCCGCCGCGTCATGGGGCGGCGGCAAGCGCGTGCAGATCGGCTGCGATCGCCCGCAGCTCGGCGTCCGAAGGACGACCGATGCGGAACACCTCCGCCATGAACAGCCCGTCCACGGCCGCCGCGATGCTCCCGGCCCGGCCGGCCGGCAGCCCATCCTCCGCCTGCAGGGCCCGGAGCCGTGCACGCAGCATGCGCACCGGCTCCAGCAAGGCCGGGTCATGATGGAAGGCCGCCAGCAGCACCGAGGCGACGCGCAAATCCCGCTCCTGTCGCTGGGGATGGTCGGTCAGGACCCAGTGCAACAGCGCGCGGGTGGCGTGCCCGGTTCCGGGCGACGTCGCGGTCAATGCGGCATCATAGGCAGCCTGCATCTCGGCGGCGAGCCGGTCGATCATGGCGCGCAGCAGGGCCTCCTTGGAGGGGAAATGATAGAGCAGCCCTCCCTTGGAGACATGGGCACCCCGGGCGGCTGCCTCCAGCGTCAGGGCGGGCACGCCACGGTCGGCGACGATCGTCTCGGCGGCGTCCAGGATCCGGGTCCGGGCGGCCGGGGGAGGCATGTGTGCGTCCATCCGCCCCGCTAGACCATCCGGACGGTCGGCGTCAAACCGGCTGGACGGTTAATACCAGCCCGACCGACGGCGATCACCGGACCGTGTGCGTCACTGCATAATTAATGTGCATTTGTCCGTGGCGTGTCCCGCCGCGACCAGTGCCATGATGAAAAATCGAGCCCTGCGGCGGCTCCGGCCCGCGGCACGGTTCTTGTTAACCCCCTCCCCGGGACCGCGAGCCCATCAGGGGTCGTGCGCGCCTGTCACGGGAAGAGGACGGCGACATGAAGTTGATCATGGCCATCATCAAGCCCTTCAAGCTGGACGACGTCCGCGAGGCGCTGACGCCGCTTGGCGTGCAGGGGCTGACGGTGTCCGAGGTGAAGGGGTTCGGCCGGCAGAAGGGCCAGACGGAGATCTATCGCGGGGCGGAATACCACGTGAACTTCCTGCCCAAGGTGAAGATCGAGGTCGTGGTTCCGGCTGACCTCGCCGACCGGGTTGTGGAGGCCATCTCGAAGGCCGCGCACACCGGCAAGATCGGCGACGGAAAGATCTTCGTGCTCGATATCGAGCGCGCGGTGCGTATCCGCACCGGCGAAACCGACGCCGAGGCGCTGTGAGCGCCCCTACGATCATGACAAGGGAAACACCTACGATGACCCGCTGGGGCAAGACCCTGACGGCGGCGCTGGCCGCTTCGGCGATGGCGGCACCCGCCTTCGCGCAGGACGCCGCGATCGACACGGGCGATACTGCCTGGATGCTCACCAGCACGGCGATCGTGCTGCTGATGACGATCCCCGGCCTCGCGCTCTTCTACGCCGGCATGGTGCGGAAGAAGACCGTGCTCGCGACCATGATGCAGTCCTTCTTCCTGGCCGCGCTGATCGCCATCGTGTGGATGGTGGCGGGCTACAGCCTCGCCTTCACCAACGGCAATGCCTATGTCGGCGATCTGTCGCGCTTCTTCCTGTCGGGCGTGGCGGAAGGATGGGACAAGCCCTTCATCATGGGCGCGGGCCTGGAGGCGCCGGTCGCGAACACGATCCCGGAGACCGTGTTCATCATGTTCCAGATGACCTTCGCGATCATCACCCCGGCGCTTGCCACCGGCGCGGTCGCGGACCGGATGAAGTTCTCGGCCCTGGTGCTGTTCGCGATCCTGTGGTCGCTGCTGGTCTATTCGCCGGTCGCGCACTGGGTATGGCATCCGAACGGCTGGATCGGCGGTCTGGGTGCTGCCGACTTCGCGGGCGGCACGGTGGTGCATATCAACGCCGGCATCGCGGGCCTTGTGCTGGCCATCGTGATGGGCAAGCGCGTGGGCTACGGCAGCGAGAACATGTCCCCCTACAACCTCTCGCTCGCCGTGATCGGCGCGTCGCTGCTGTGGGTGGGCTGGTTCGGCTTCAACGCCGGCTCCGCCGGAGGTGCCGGCGCGCGCGCGGGCATGGCGATGCTGGTGACGATGATCGCCGCCGCCGCCGCCGTGGTGGCCTGGACCTTCGCGGAGTGGATGGCCAAGGGCAAGCCGTCGGTGCTCGGCGCGATCTCGGGCGCCGTCGCCGGCCTGGTCGCGATCACGCCGGCCGCGGGCTTCGTGCTGCCCGGCCCGGCCCTGATCATCGGCGTGGTCGCCGGCGTGGTCTGCTTCTGGGGCGCCACCAGCCTCAAGCACATGCTCGGCTACGACGACAGCCTGGATGCGTTCGGCGTGCATGGCGTCGGCGGCATCGTCGGCGCGCTGCTGACGGGCGTGTTCGCCTACGGCCCGCTGTCGGACGACAGCTACGTGGGTGGCGCGGCCCTGCTGATGAGCCAGATCTATGCCGTCGTCGCGACGATCATCTTCACCGCGATCGGCACGTTCATCCTCGCCAAGATCGTGGACGCCATCGTCGGCCTGCGCGTGACGGAGGAGGAAGAGGTCGAGGGTCTCGACGTGGTGCTCCACGGCGAACGTCTCGGCTGACGCTCTCCTCGTCCCATGCCTGCAAGCGGCCGGAGGCAAGGCGCCTCCGGCCGCATTCCGTTTCGGGGCTTCGCGCCGTCAGGGCACCTGCCAAGACCAGGTCGGCATGCGGGCGATGGGAATACGCCCGAGCGTCAGCCTGCGATCCTGGAGCGTCAGCGGCACCTCCACCGACGCCTCGCCGTTCTCTCCCTGCCGCGTCATCAGCGGCAGCGCCGCCTGCGCCAGGGTCGCGGCGCGCGGCGGGATCACGCCAGCGGAGGCCAGCACGCCGAGCGCCTCGCCCGCGCCGGTGATCCGCGCCGTCGCGGCCCCCATGGGCTGGAGCGAATCATCGAGCGCGATCGTGGCGCTGGATTGCAGTCCGGCCGGCCCCCATTCGAAGCCCAGTTCCCGGATTTCCAGCGTGCCACCGCCGTCACGCCACTCTGCCGCGCGCTGGCGCGGATCGGGCGCATAGACGGTCGGGCCGGTCAGCACCGCGTTCAATGCGACCTGGCGCAGGCGGTCACCCAGCGCCGCGCCGGGGCCGGGCGGCAAGGTGAGCGTGTCGGCGCTGGCTTCGACGGTGACAGCCGGCTCCCCCTCGGCCGCCGCACGCACCTGCCAGTCCGCCGTCGCCCGATCGACGATCACCGCACCGGCGGCGGTGCCCATGCGCAGCATCTTGGTCTCGAACGTACCGTCCGTCGGCGGCACGCCGGGCTCGATGCGCAGCGTCACCGCGATGCGGTCGGCGGTGAAGGGGATCTCGGTGCCGCCGAGCTTGATGCGTTGCGCGCCGCGCGGTTCGACCACGAGCAGATCCGGGCGGAGCAGGCCGAGCTGAAGCGTCGTCCTCGGCGCCGACCAGGTGATCCCGCCGGGAACCAGGGTGCGCCCACTCGACAGCCACAGGTCGGGAACATCGAGCCGTGCGGCGAAGGGCCAGCCGCTCCGCTGCGGCGTGCCGTAGGCGAGGTTCCAGCCCTGCGCGCGGCGCCCCGCGGCCCAGGCCTCGAACCCGTCCTCCAGGCTGCGGGAGAGCAGGTACCAGTACAGCGAATGCCCGACGACGAGGATCAGCGGCAGCACGAATGCCGCGGCCAGGGCGATCCGGCGGTTGATCTTCTTCATTATCCAGTCCCCCTGCGGCATCCCCTGGCCAACCGTGGCCGGCGCCTGTCATCCACCGTTGTAGCAATCCCGGTAGCGAAGGTGGTCGGCACCCAAAAAGCGTTCATTTTTACAGGCTTCTAGGAAACGGACCTGGGATGGCGCCCGAATTCGGAAGGCGCACTGCTCACAGAGTTATCCACAGAATCTGCGGACAACTGCCGAAACCCTTCGGCGATCGCGGACTCAAGCTGCGCAACCAGATGGTCCCGATCGGCCGTGACCGGAATAGGCGGCAGGACGGCGATGGAGATGGTGCCGGGCAGCTTGCGGAAGGCGCGCCGCCCCCAATGCCGACCTGAATCGGTGGCGACCGGGACCACCGCGCCGCCGATGCGGCGCGCAAGCGCCGCCACGCCGGGCTGGAACGGGTGCTGCGCCCCCGGTTCGGTGCGCGTGCCCTCCGGGAAGATCAGCACCGGCCGCCCCGCCGCCACGGCCGCGTCCGCGCCGCGCAGCAGGGCCCGGATGGCTGCCCCGCCGGCGGTGCGGTCAATCGGAATCATGCCGAACTTGCGGCAGAACCAGCCATAGATCGGAATACGCAGCAATTCGCGCTTCAGCACCACGGCCGGCCGCGGCAGCAGCGCCAGCCAGATGATGGTGTCGAAGGCCGATTGGTGCTGGGCTGCGACCAGGCCCGGCCCGTCCGGCAGATGCTCGGCGCCTGAAACGCGCACCCGGATTCCCACCAGCAGCCGCAGCAGCCACAGCACGAGCCGTACCCAGAAACGCGCAAAGGTCCACAGCGCGCCTCGCGGCAGAAGCAGCAACGGCAGGCCGATCGCGGCCATCACCGCGGTCATCCCGAAGAACGCCGCGTTGAACAGCGCCGAACGCAGCCAGATCATGCCGCGTATTTGCCCCCCAGCAGGTCGGGCACACCCAGGAAAGCGCCGATCAGCTTCGTGTACTCACTGGCCAGCAGGCTGAACGGCACCCTGGCGTCCCGCATCGCGGGCGGGACGACGGGCGCGGGCTGCAGGGTAACGCCGGGCATGGTCCGCCGCATTTCCAGCAGGGCGCGCGGCATGTGGTAATTCGCCGTGACCACGATCACGCTGTGCAGGCTGTTGGCGTGGACCCAATCGGCGCTCTCCCGTGCATTGCCGCGCGTGCTGCGCGCCGCGCGGCCAAGCGTAACATGGGCGGACAGCGCAGCGGGATCGCCCCCTACCCGGCGCGCAAGCGCGCCCAGCGAGGCCTCACTCGCGACACCCGAGACGAGCATCCGCGGCGCGTATCCTTCGGCAAGCAGCTGGAAGGCGTGCTCCAGCCGGTCGGCCCCACCGGTCAGTGCGATGATCCCGTCCGCCCGGCCGGGCGGGGGCATGTTCGCGTTGATCTGCGCCAGGAACCAGATGAACCCCACCGCCCAGGCCAGCGGGACCAGCAACGCGAGCGTCAGCCAGGACCGGCACAGCCTCATGGCAGATGCCGCAGCCAGCGCCGCACCGCGGACTGGGCGGTGATCCAGCCGATCGCCGCCGTCGCGAGCGGCAGCAGGGGCAGCCCCGCCGCGAGCCGGCCCGGATCCATCGGCAGGACCGGTCCGGCCACCGCGCCCAGCGCCATCAGGACGGAAGCGCCGATCACGGTGCCCAGCAAGGCGCCCGCCGCCACGCGCAGCGCCGCGCGGCGGGCGAAGCGGCTTGCGATCTGGCGGTCCTCCGCGCCGAGCAGGTGGAGAATCTCGACCGCGTCGCGGCGCGCAGCAAGCGTCGCCCGCGTCGCGAGCGCGACAACGCAGGCAGCGATTCCGGTGGCGATCAGCACCGCGACAATGCCGAGCGCCTGCACGCTGCGGGCGAGCGTGCGCAGCCGCGTGACCAGCCGCCCCTGGGTCTCGACCGTGGTCCCGGGCACCACCTCCCCGAGTCGGGCTGCCAATGCGGACGAATCCCAGTCCGAGACGGCCGGAGCGACCTCGATCACCGCCGGCAGCGGCAACGCGAGCTGCTCTCCGCCCGGGCCCAGCCAGGGCCGCAGCAATTCGGCCATGCGACCATCCTGCATCGGTGTCGCTTCTGCGACATCCGCCGAGTCGCGCAGCAACGCCAGCGCCGCGTCGATCCGGGCGCGTCCGTCCGGAAGTGCCTTCGCCGGGTCGGGGACCTGTACCGTAATTGCCTCACTCGCCGCGTTGCGCCAGCGTTCGGCGAGCGCGGAAGCGGCCACGGCCACGCCAAGCGCAAGCGCGGCCAGCAGGGTCACGGCGGCGGCGAGCGTCGGCAGCAGCCGGTCCGCCATGGCGGCGCCGAGGCCGATCGGGTCGGGCCGTCTAGCCATCCATCTGAACCCGGCCATCGGCGATGGAGATGACCCGCGCGGGATAGCGGTCGAGCAGCGCCATGTTGTGCGTCGCCACCACCACGGTCGTGCCGATCCGGTTGAGTTCGGTGAACAGCGCGAGCAGCCGCTCGGCCTGCACGTCGTCCAGGTTGCCCGTGGGCTCATCCGCCAGCAGCAGGGACGGCCGCGTGATCACGGCGCGTGCGATCGCCACGCGTTGCTGTTCGCCGCCCGAAAGTTCAGGAGGGCGGGCGTCGATGCGGCGCGCCAGGCCAACCCAGCGGAGCATCTCACCCACATCGGCGCGGACCTGGCCCTCCGGCCTGCGGGCGAGCCGCAGCGGCAGGGCCACGTTGTCGAATGCGGACAGATGCGGCAACAGGCGGAAATCCTGGAACACCACGCCGATCCTCCGCCGCAGCCGCGGCAGGTCGCCGCGGCGGGCGCGGCCGATATCAGCGCCGAGCAGGGACAGCCGCCCCGCCGTCGGCCGCAGGGCGAGATACATCATGCGCATCAGCGTTGACTTGCCCGCCCCGGAGGGCCCGCACAACCAACACAAAGCGCCGGGCGGGATACCGAAGGTGACGTCGCGCAAAACCTCCGGCCCCGCTCCGTAACGGAGCGAAACGTCTTCGAACCGGATCATGATCGGCGCCACACCCCTCCCACTTGAGGTGCGAAAACTGACACGCGTCTCGTGGCCACGTCATCGCCCCTTGCCGCATACGCGAAGCACGGCAAAGTCACGCGCGCGGGAGAATCGACTGATGCGGCTGCACTGTCCGAACTGTGAGGCTGGCTACGAGGTGGCGGCCCACCTCATCGAAGCCGATGGCCGGCTCGTCCGGTGCAGCGCCTGCGGCCATGTCTGGCGCGCCGAAAGACCCCAACCGGCACCAGCCGCCACCACCGTGGCCGACCCGGCGCCGCCAGCGCCCCCCCCGCCCCCGGCTGCCGAAGGCACTGCGCCGGCCGAACGATTCAGCACACCCGCATTCATGGCGCCGCGCAAGGCCGGCCCCGCCCCGCTGACCCCGGCCCAACCGGCCGATATCGCCATTCCGCCGCGTGATCCCCCGCCCGAGGTGATGGAGGCGCCCCGGGCCGGGGCCGCTGTCTGGACCGGGTGGGTGGCCACGGTCATCGTGCTCGTCGCGGGCGCCACGGCGGCCGTCCACTACCGCACCGACATCATGGCCATCTGGCCGCCAAGCCAGTGGGTCTATGCCGCCCTGGGGTTGAACACGCCATAGGCGTTCAGAAACGGCGCAGAAGCCGGTCGATGTAGTCGAGTTCGGGCTGCGGCCGGGTGCGCTCCGCGCCGCGCCGGCGCAGTTCCTCCTGGATCGCGCGGGTGCGCGACGCCTCCGCCTCCTCAGGCACGACGACGTCGGAGCCTTCGTCGGACCCGGCCGGGCCTTCGCGCGTGCGGCGGCCGAGCGGATCGCGCCCCTCCTCCCCGCGCCGCGCACTGTCGCGGCCGGAGCGGTCCTGGCCATTGTTCGCGCTGCCCTGGCCGTCCTGCTCCCCCTCGCCGCCCTCACCGGGTTCGCCCTGCGGGCCGAATTGCTGCGCCATCTGGCGCGACATCTCCCGCCCGCCTTCCTGCAACGCCTCGATCGCCCGCTGCTGGGCGTCGCGGGCCTGCCCGTCACGGCCGGCCTGCAATGCCTGACCCGCTTCGCGCATGGCCTGATCGGCCTCAGCCAGTGGTTGGGGGACATCGCCGGTCAGGTCGCCGAACTGCTGCATCAACTCGCCAAGCGCGCGGCGCAACGCCTCCTGCTGGCGGCGATCGGTTTCCCGCTGCTGCGCATCCGTTGCCGAGGGAGGCTCGGGCTGGCTGGCTTGCGGCGGGATCCGGGGCGGAAACTGGCCGGGACGCGGCGCCCGCGGCTGGCCGGGGCGCGGCGGGGCGGCGTCCTCCCCCGCGCGTTGGTGGCTGTTGTCGAGCAACCCGCCCTCGCGCTGCACCATGTCCTGCAAGGCGCCCATCTGCTGCTCGCCCCGCTGGCGCTGCTGGGCGTTGCGCTGGCGGCCCTGACCGTGTTCCGGCCGGGCGTTCTGCAACTGTTCCAGCATGCGCTCCAGCTCGGCCAGTTCGCGGCGCGCATCTTCGGTGCGGTTCTCGCGCATCGCCTCGCGAAGCTGGTCGGCGCGGCGCTCGATCTCCTGCTGATCCAGCCGTTGCAGATCGCGCGGGTCCTGCGCCTCGGCCTGCTGGCGGCGGGCTTCGTCGGCCAGCGCCTGCATATGCCGGTCGATGGCGTCGCGCAGCGCGCGCATCAGCCGGTCTATCTCCTCGCGCGAGACCTGTTCGCCCCGCTCCTGGCGTTCCAGCGCCTCGCGCAGGGCCTCGCGCGCCTCGGCAAGCGCACGGGCGGTGCGTTCGGCCGCACCTTCCTCCAGCCGGATGGCGAGTTCCCAAAGCAGCGACTGCACGCCTGCGATCGCGCCCGGCTGGCGGTCGCGGAGCAGGCGGTGCCGGGCGCTGCGCATGCCAAGATACACGGAGGTGTCATTGTCGAACGCGTCGGGTTCGAGGGACAGGCGGTCCAGTTCGCCCTGTGCCCAACGCCGCTCGCCCGGTGCGACCGACAGGCGCTTGCGAACGGCGATCAACGCCTGGGCGACCGGGTGATGGAATTCGCGTTCCGGCAGGTCGAGCGCGGTTTCCGCCGACCGCCCCTCCTGCCCGGCGCCGTCGCGCGCGAGCAGGCGCGCGATGACCGGCAATCCGGCCCAGGGATGGGCGGTCAGGTCGGATTGGTGCGTGCCCCGCGCCGATTTCGGCGCTCCGCCGGGCAACGGGATCTCGACGATCAGAGGCGGCGCGGCCGGACGGTCCCGCAGGCGCAGTTCCGCCCGCAGCCCGGCAAGCCCCCAGTCATCGGCGGCCTGCCAGGGCAGCCGGACCATCGGGCTGCGGCCCGGGACGCGGCCGGGCGGTTCCGCGAAGGCGACGGTGGGCGGCGCATCCACCATCACCGCCAGATCCCAGGACGCGAGTGCACGCCCGTCCCGCTGGACCGACAGGCGCCCTCCATGCGGCAGGTCGCGCTCGGCAGCGAAGCTCGCGGAATCCAGCGCGCGCATCGGCTGGCGGTCCTCGTCCAGCGCGAGCACCGGCTCGCCCCCCGTACCGCCGGTCAGGCTGAGCGAGAGGCGCGACCCCGCGGGGACCGAGACGCTGCCGCCGGCCGGGTCGAGGAACAGCGGCGCGAGGCCGGTATAGGTTGGCGGCGTCACCCAGGCCTCGACACGCGGCGGCGCCGGGACAGGGGCGGCGGCGAAGCCCGGTGCGACGGCCCGCAGCAGGCGGTGGGGCGCATCGTCACCTGCGATGCAGACAGCCGCCACCAGCGCGACGACCAGCGCGCCGCGCAGGGCATGGGGATCGCGCGCGGCGAGACCCGGGTGCGGCCAGCCCACGCGCAGCCGGCGCACCTGGGCCACGGCGCGGGCCACATGGGCGCGCCACAGCGCGATCTGTTCGGGCGGGGCGTTGCCGGCGGGCGTGTCCGACAGCGCGGCGAGCGGCCGGTGGGCAAGGCCCGACACCCGTTCCAGCCGGCGGTCGGCCTCCGCGACCGCGGGGCGCGCCAGGCGGCGCAGCCCGCGCACCAGCGCAAAGACCACGGCGGCGGCGAATCCGGCCAGCAACACCGCGTGCAGGCCGGGCACCAGCAGCCGCGGCAGGTCGAGCAGGGCGACGAGGAGGAAGGCGCCAAGCAGCGCCAGGGCCGGCCACAGCGCGGGCCACAGCCGTTCCCACCACAGCGCCGCGCGCGCCATCAGGCGGCGGCGCGCGAGGCCGGGCGGGAGTTCTTTCATCCGGTCACGAACCCCGGCACGGTCTCATGCGCCCAGAGCGCCTCCACCGCCTGCCGGGGCCGGATCACCGCGTAGTCGCTGCCGTCCACCATCACCTCCGCGGCCAGGGGCCGCGCGTTGTAGGTGCTGCTCATCACCGCGCCGTAGGCCCCCGTGTCGAGCAGCACGACACGGTCGCCGGGACCGAGCGGCGGCAGTTCCCGGCCACGGGTGAAGGTATCGCCCGTCTCGCAGACCGGCCCGACCACGTCGGCGGGCGCGAGGGGACCATGGAATGCCGACGCCGCCACCGGCAGGATGCCGTGCCAGGCATCATACATGGAAGGACGGACAAGGTCGTTCATGGCCGCGTCCAGGATCACGAATCGGTGGTTGCCTGACGGTTTGGTGAGCACCACGGAGGCAAGCAGAACCCCGGCCGGGCCGACCAGGGAGCGGCCGGGCTCGAACATGACCGGCACGCCGAGCGCGCCCAGCGTGGCCTCGACCGCACCGGCGAAGGCGGCGGGCGTGATGGACAGCTCGTCGCGATAGGCGATGCCGATGCCACCGCCGCCATCCACGCGGCGCACCGTCAGCCCCTGGGCGCGCAGGTGGCGGACCAGTTCGGCCGCGCGCGCATAGGCCGCGCGGTAAGGAGCGAGTGCGGTGATCTGGCTGCCGATATGCAGCGCGATGCCGGCCGGGTCGATGCCGGGAAGCGACGCGGCGCGGGCATAAAGCGCGGCCGCATCGGCGAAGGGGATGCCGAACTTGTTCTCGGCCTTGCCGGTGGTGATCTTGGCGTGGGTGCCCGCGTCCACGTCCGGGTTGATGCGCAGCGCGATCGTGGCGGTGCGGCCCATCTCCACGGCAACGGCGGAGATGATCTCCAGTTCCTCCGCGCTTTCGACGTTGAGCTGCATGATGCCGTGGCCAAGGGCGAGGCGAAGCGCGGCCACCGACTTGCCGACGCCCGAGAACACGATGCGGCCGGCCGGGATGCCGGCGGCCAGCGCGCGCAGCAGCTCGCCTTCGCTGACCACGTCCGCGCCCGCGCCTTCGCGCGCGAACAGCGAGGCGACGGCGAGATGGTCGTTCGCCTTCATGGCGTAGTGGATGGACGCGTCGAGGCCGGCATCGGCGAAGGCGGCGGCGAAACGACGATAGGCGTCGCGCATCGCGCGCGCGGAATAGACCCAGCTGGGCGTGTCCACCTCCGCCGCCACGCGGGCGAGCGGCACGTCCTCCATCATCAGCCCGTCGAACGGATGCACAGACAGGTGCGGCCTCGCGGCCAGAAGATCAGCGAAGCTGGGGTCGTCGGCGGACAGGATCGGTGCGGGCGCGGCCATGGGCCGACTGTGCCAAGCGGCGCGGCGGCGCGCCATATCCGCCGGAGCCGGGCAGGCTTGCCGGCCGCGTGCCATGGCCGGAAGAGCACATGCCGGTCACCGCCGCGCGGGGTCGCGCGAAAGCCCCCGCGCCGCCAGCGCATCGAGATACGCCGCCCAGCGAGACGCCTGGTCCAGGCCCAGTTCGCGCAGATACTCCCAAGTGTAGATGCCGGTGTCGTGCGTGTCGTCGAAGACCAGCCGCACCGCATAATTGCCGACCGGCTCGATGCCGATGATGCCGACATGGCGGCGACCGGCGATGATGCGCCGGTCTTCCGGGCTGTGGCCCTGCACCTCCGCCGAGGGGCTTTCGACGCGCAGGTATTCCGCGGGCAGGCTGAAGCGCGTGCCGTCGGCGAAGGCGATTTCCAGCACCCGCTCCGCGCGGCGGTAGCGCAGTTCGGCCGGCGGTTGGATCAGAGCTTGCGCGCCTCATCGGGCAGCATGATCGGGATGCCGTCCCGGATCGGATAGGCAAGGCCGGCCTGGTCGCTGATCAGTTCACCCGCCGCGCGGTCGTAGCGCAGCTTCCCCTTGGTCACCGGGCAGACCAGGATTTCGAGCAGCCGCGGATCGAGCGGCGCGGGCGTGGAGTCGGCGTGCGTGTCGGACATGGTGATCCTCTAGCTTGGTGCCGGCGCCCCGGTCGGGTCGCCGTGGGTTCCGATCTGCAGCAGCGCCGTCAGCACGCGCGCCCGATCCCCGGGCGTCGCGGCCTCCAGCAGCGCCTGCTTCTCGGCGGGCGGAAACGGACAGGCCATCGCGAGGGTGGTGACCAGCGACGCATCCGCCGCGGCGTCGATCGCCTCCCAGTTGGCCGTGATCCCCCGCGCCTTGAAATAGGCGCGGAGCGCGATCAGCAGGGCGGCGCGGTCGAACGACACCGGGCTGGCCCCGGGGGCGAGATCGGCCAGATACGGCCGCAGATCCGCTTCCACGCGGCGATAGCCCCGGCGCATCTCGACCTCGCGCGCGATCGCGAACCGGGCCAGGCCGGTCAGCGTGATCAGGAGCCGGCCGTCCCCGGTCTCACTGAACGCCGACAGCCGGCCAAGGCAACCGATCCGATAGAGCCCCGGACCGTTGGCGCATGCCGGTGCGGCCGGGTCGGGCTGGACCATGCCGAACATCCGCCCGGCGCCGAGCGCATCCTCGACCAGCGCCAGGTAGCGCGGTTCGAAGATATTCAGCGGCAGCTGCCCGCCCGGCAGCAGCAGCGCCCCTTCCAGGGGGAAGATGCCGAACGCTTCCGGCAGATCTTCCGGCCGAGGATGGAACGCCGGCACGCCGGGGTCAGGAGAACAGCAGCGCCGAGAGCTTGCGCCGCGCCGCCCCGGTGGCCGGATCATCGAAGCCCCAGGCCTCGAACAGCTTCAGAAGCTGCGCGCGGGCCGCGGCCTCGTTCCAGTTGCGGTCGCGGCGGATGCTTTCGAGCAGCGCGTCCGCCGCCTCCTCGCGCCGGTCCATGGCGTTGAGCGCGGTGGCCAGTTCGATCCGGGCCTCATGGTCGTTCGGGTCCGCGGCGATGCGGCTTTCGAACTCGCTGAGGGCGGCGGCGGCCTTGCGGCCTTCCTCGGCCAGCGCCAGTGCACTGCGCGCGCCCACGACCTCCGGATGCTCCTGCGCCTTTTCGGGGACCTGGGCTAGCGCCTCGCGCGCCTGCTCCTCCTCCCCCATCGCCAGCAGCGCCCGGACCAGACCGCCCCAGGCCTCGCCGTTCTCGGCCTCCTGGCCCAGCAGGCTGGAGAAGAGTTCCGCGGCCGCGGCGTGGTCGCCCCGTTCGGCGGCTTGCTTGGCCTCGGCCAGCAATTCGGTGGTCGGCAGCGCGCCGCCGCCGAGCTTCAGCAGGTTCTCGACGAAGCGCTTGATCTCGCTTTCCGGCAGCGCCCCCTGGAACAGGTCGGCGATCTGTCCCTGCCAGAAGGCGGCGACCGTGGGCACGGACTGCAGCGGCAGGCCGAGCTGGGCCAGCTGCTGGACCAGGGCGCGATTCTTGTCGATGTCGATCTTGACCAGCTTCACCCGCCCCTGGGCGGCGCGGACGACCTTCTCCAGCGCCGGGGTGAGCTGCTTGCACGGGCCGCACCACGTCGCCCAGAAATCCACCAGAACGGGGGTATCGCGGGATGCCTGGACGACATCCTCCATGAAGGTCGCCTGGTCGCCGTCCGAGACGGGGTCGGCGCCGGGAGCGCCCGGGGCAGGGTTCTGTCCGATCAGCGTGTCCATGAGGGATATCCTTGGCTTACCCCTTAGATGCATCTTGAGCCGCGCCATGCAACCCGGCAGGCGGCGACGGCCGCATGGAAAGGCCGCATGGGGGTGGTTGCAAAGCGGCTTCGAGCGGCCTATACGCCCGGCCTCCGCACGGAGCGCGGGCGTAGCTCAGGGGTAGAGCACGACCTTGCCAAGGTCGGGGTCGAGGGTTCGAATCCCTTCGCCCGCTCCATTTTTTCCGCAGTATTCCGCCAATTTCTGATCACATCGGACGCGCGACCGGTCCGTATGGATACGGGGAAAACCGAGAACATTCGGGCCGAATGTGTGCAGGATGCGTGCAGTCTGTTGGCGTGATGTTCCCCCCCTACCGACCGCCCATCGGGCCCCGATCCCACGTCCGCGTCTGCATCGGATCGACCGCGTCCCACTCCGGCTCACCCGCCCCGCAGCGCATGCACCGCAGCCGAGGCCACAACTCGCTCAACCGCGTCTCCTCGTGTATCCGATAGCGCTCGGCGACCGCCTCGATCAGCAGCGCGGAGGTGCGCCCACAGCGACCGCACCGCAGACGCAGGATGTGCCCACGCGCCATCCAGACCGGAGCGGCCGGCCCGATGCGGCCGTCACGGCTTGGCACGCCACACGTCCATCGCCTTCACGTCGGCCACGACGCCCGGCCAGCCCGTCAGCGCAGGGGAGTTTTCGATTTTGTCCGGGCGGCCGCCACATCCCTCGCGACGACAGCGCAGACGTTGGGCGAGCTGGTGGAGCGAGATATCGCCGCACCGGGCGATCAGATCGTCGCGCTGGACGTGGACGATCCAACCGCACTTCGCACAGCGAATCCCGAACTCCGCCGCAAAGCCCGACAGGGGAATATGGGAAACCATGCCCACAGCATGGAGCGAGAACAGAGAGGGAACAACGCTTGGATTCGCGGCGGCGCGTGCCTATGGTCTCGCGGATGTGCGACGGCGCTGATCCCTATGCCCTGGCCGAGCGCAGCACGCTGCGCATGCGGGCCGCAGGGGCGAGCGAGGCGGACCTGGCGCGCGGCGTGGCGGCTGCCCTGGCCGTGTTCCGCGCGGCCGATCTGGAGCCCTGGTGGGCGATGCTCGCCGAGCGCAGGATCGAGGCGGGCTACCGGTACGACCCTCCGGATCTGGACGGCGTGACCAACGTGGAGTGGGATGCGGCCATCGTCGCGCGGGCGGCCGGCGAGGCTGCGATCGCAGCAGCCTGTGGGCAGATGCAGCAGGTCCCCGGCGATGCCGGCCTGTACCTGGAGCCGCCCGACACGTGTGCAACCTCTACAGCCTGACCGCCTCGCAGGCCGCGATCCGTCAACTCGCCCGCGCGATGGCGGACCGGACCGGCAATCTGCCGCCGCTGCCGGGGATATTTCCGGACTACGCCGCGCCGATCGTGCGGAATGGGCCGGACGGCCGGGAGCTGGCCATGGCCCGATGGGGGATGCCGTCGCCGGCGTTCGCGCTCAAGGGGCGCCGGACCGACCCGGGCGTCACCAACGTGCGCAACACCACGTCGCCGCACTGGCGGCGCTGGCTGGGACCGGAGCACCGCTGCCTCGTGCCGTTCACCTCGTTCAGCGAGCCCGAGCCCCAGCCGGATGGATCACGACCGCCGGCGTGGTTCGCGCTGTCAGAGGACCGGCCGCTGGCGTTTTTCGCCGGGATCGAGGTCCGCGGATGGCGGTCGGTGCGGAAGGTCAAGGAGGGCGAGGTCGAGGCGGACCTCTACGCGTTCTTGACGTGCGAGCCCAATGCCGAGGTCGGCGCGATCCACCCCAAGGCGATGCCGGTGATCCTCACCACCGAGGAGGAACGCGAGATGTGGATGACGGCGCCGTGGGCCGAGGCGAGGATGCTGCAGGCCCCGTTGCGAGACGGGACGCTGCGCATCGTGGCGCGGGGCAGCAAGTCGGACGGATAGCCGCGGCGGAATCGCACCGCCTGCGCAATTTTCCGCTTGCAAGTCGGCGCCTCATGTCGTAGATTTACGTCATCACATCGGGATAGCCCGAGTGCAGATCGGCAAGGAGGCCGAGACAGATGAGCCAGTTGATCACTGCCCAGCACTACCTCGACGACGAGATCATCGCCGCCAAGCGCGATGCGCGCGACTACGCGGTCTTGGTCTCCCCCGAATTCGCGGTTGGTGGTGAGACCTACCGTGTTGTGTTGGACGGCAACCACAGCCTCGCCGCCGCCGTGGCGGACGGCGTGGCGCCGGAGATCGAGGTGGCCGACGCCACCGCCCACGATGCGGTCGCCCTGCTCGACCAAGGCAACATCGATGATTTCCTGGCCCGCCTGCACATGGGCGAGGGCGACTACATCGACGCCGTAACCCGCGAGTACGTGTGGTGAGCCGCCTGCTCCACGAGACCGGCGAGGCCCTCTACGGGTCTCGCTGGCAATCCGACCTGGCCCGCGACCTGCACGTATCCGTGCGCACCATGCAGCGATGGGCCGCGAGCGCAGAGGATGTGCCGGACGGGGTGTATCTCGACCTGCTGCGTCTGACCCAGGAGCGCGCCCTGACACTGGATGCGCTGGCCGATCGGCTGCGACTGGCAGCGACGCCTAGATAGCCATGGCGCGGCGCGCCACCGTCCTGCGACAGATCGTCGACGTGTGGGGCGATACCTGGGACGTGCGCGAGGAGCGGGATACCCCGCACGGCTGGCCCGTCTGTCTCGGATGGCCGACCGGCATGCCCCGCGGCCGCGGCAGCGGCGGACCGCGCGTCGTCATCACGACGCCGCTGGCCGAGCATTTCGAGCGTCACCGCATGGCGCCTGGCGGCTTGTCCCTGCCGATCGGCAGCACCGCGATCAAGCGCATCCGCCGGCTGCTCGGACATCACCGCGCGATCGACGCCGCGGCGTGGTGGGAGGATCGCGCCGCGGATCTGGCCGAGCTGACGATCGAGCAGTTCGCGCGGCGTCACGGTCGCTCGGTCGGCGCAATCGTCAACGCGCGTCATGCACTGTTCGGCCCGCGCCTGCGGCCGGCCGAATGGTGGCGGTCTCCCGATGTCATCTCGATGCTGCTCGCCAACCGACCGTCCGCAGCCGTGGCGGACGATTTGGGCATCTCCGCAGGCTCGGTGCGACGGCTGCGTATGTTGATCCGTGGCGAGGAGCAGCCCGACAGCGCGTGAGGCCGAGACGACCCAACTGATCACCGCGCCGCGATCGCCCTGCACCGGGCCCGCAGGTCGCCGTAATCCTCGATCAGACGCGGCCACGCCGCGCCGACCTTCACCGCGGCGTCCATCTCATCAGCGACGCGTCGCTGCATCTCGGCGGGATAGGCCACCAGAGCCGGGCACGCCGGCCTAGTACCCTCCGTCGCGCAGCCGCTGACGAGCCCCACCGTCGCTGCGATAGTCAGCGCCAGCCTGATCCGCACGCTGGTGCGCATCCCTGTCCTCCTCGATCTGTCGGGCCCGTCGCCGCTCCTCGCCCCGTCGCTCGGCCCGGTAGAGGGCCAGCCAGAACGCGCCCAGGGCGGCCACGCCGGCCGCGATCCACTGCGCGACGCGGCTGCCTGAGAGCCACTGCCAGGCAGTCAGCAGCGCGCTCACGACGCCAGCACCACAGCCGCACCGATCGCGCCGCCGAACAGCACCTCGCCAACCTCCGTCGCGCGTCCTGGCCAGGACCATTTGCCGATCTGATAGGCCGGCACGCAGGCGAGCCCGGCAGCAGCCAGAATCGCCGCGGGGCGCCATTCGGGCAGTCCGATCGCGGAGGCATAGGCAGCAACCGCCAGTGCGGCCGGCAGCGTCCACCAGAGGCCCCGCAGGCCGTGACGGAGATACTGGCCGACCGTGGCACCGTCCGCCGCGTTGTCGCCCAGCGACAGGCTCTGCCACCACGGCTGGATGCAGCCGACGAACAGGCCCGCACCGAGTGCGGCTGCCTCCTGCCACGTCGCGCCGGCCAGATGGGCCACGCCAGCCATGCCCGCGGCCCAGACGATGCGCGCGGTCGTGGCCCCCCTCCCCGTCCATCGCTCGAACGCGCTGGAGCCGCGCAACCGGAACAGCATCGCGCCCACCAGTGCGCCGCCGGCGACCGCGAGCGCGCTCACGTCGCCTGGGCCCGGCGCGTCAGCACCACCGCGACCGCCACGGCCGCCACGGCCAACACCAGCGCCACCCCCACCCATTGCGGCATGCTCGCCACCGCCTGCAGCGCAGGGGCGGCGGTCGCAGCGGCAGCAGCGGCCGCGCCCACCGTGATCGCCCCCTGCCCCGTGCCCGTTCCGGCCGCAGCGCGGACCGTCTCAACGGGACGGGGTACGCCGGCCATCTCCATTCCGCGGTCGATCGTGGCGTCGTCGTAGGGGTTGCCGCCCAGCTCATGCGTGATGATCGCCGCGACCAGCGGGCGCAGGTCCGCATAGGTGTGCAGATCGAGCTGCGCGTCGGGAGATCGCCCGGTCAGATGGGCGACGTGCTGGACGTACGCCGACGTGACGTTCTCGCCCGGCGGCGCCCAGCGATTGATGATTCCCCGCACCGTCCGCAGCCCATGCCGGTCCTGATAGGTCGTCAGCAGCGCGGCAAGGGCACGGATGCCGTATTCGTGGGAGGAGAACGCAGCAAATCGGCGCTGCCCTTGAGGCAGCCACGCATCACCGAGACCGATCTGTCCCTGCCAGTTGTTCGCGGGCACGTAGTCGATATTGCCGGGATTCCGGTTGCGGAATCCCCGGCTGCTCTTGGAGTCAGCCATGACGATGGTCTCCGAATAGGGATGGGCGCCAGAAGCGCGCGGCGACGGCTAGATCAGCGCGGCTTAGGTGCCGGCCCGCACTGCGCCACGATCTCGTTGTTGAGGTGCTTCAGGTTCGCCATCGTCCGCGGCGTGATCAGATCCCGCGACGTGATGGCCAGCGGACGGATCGTGCAGCGCGCCTGCGGCTCCGGCTGCGCGGCACAGCCGGCGAGCAGGAGAGCCAGCAGCGCCGCACGCGTCACCTCGGAATGCTCCGTACCGGCGGCGTCGTCCAGCGATCGAGCCGTCCGCGCGTCTCGGCCAGCGAACGGTCGATAATGCCAATGCGCTCGTCCTGCGCCGCATCCCGGCTCTCGCTGGCATCCAGACGCTGCTCCGCGCGGTCCATGCGCAACTCCAACTGCGGGATCGGCGACACCGCGCGCGTCAGCGCCGCCACCGCATCGGATAGGCGCCGCGTCTCGTCCACCGACCGCGCCTGCACCTCGCGCACACTGTGCATCGCGTCGCGGATGCGGTCGTAGGCCGCGAGCGCGCCACCGCCGATGACGACCACGAGCATCACGGCCTGCATCACCGCGCCAGCATTGATCGTGGGATCGAAGCGCAAGCGCCCCATCACGGTCCTCCGTCGATTGTCGAGAGCGACGCGCCACGCGCGCCGGCGGCGCACGCCTACCCGATCCAGGTCACGCGCGGGCGGCGGCGCGCGGAGGGGGCCAACGTATCAATCAGAGACGGATGATCCGCCGTGGTGAACACCGGAGCTGTCCCGCCAGCGGTCAGATTGACGCCCCCGACCGAACCGGAGGCATCATCGTAGAGCCGCCAGCCGTAGTCCGGGGCGATCGATTGAGCATCGACCGTGTGGGTCTGAAGGTTCTCGACAATGGCGGCTGCATCAGCCGGATTGCGGAAGATGGCAATCTCCGCGATGGACGAGAGAGCTGAGTTGCCGTCCATGAGCAGCAGCGTGAGGCAATCCAGATCAACGCCGGGGTTATTCTGCGCGGTAGTTGCCCCGACACCGCCCTCCACGCCATTCATCCACCTGCGTGCCGAATTGGCGACGTTGTCGAACGGACCGTAGAGGATGGCATAGTGCGTCCACGTAGTGTCCGGCATATCCGGGGTAAAATTGCTAGAGTTTGTATTGATCCGACGCGAAATGACGCCGGTCGTTTGCCCGCGCAGGGCGAGATACGGCTGCGTTAGCGCATTGGCTTGCCCCAACACGATGGGGAATTCCGGGTTGGCCAGATTGCCGTTACGCTTGAGCCAGCAAGCAATCAGGACAATGTCGTCAGACGATATCCCCGTGAGGGCGGATGTACTGAGGATGCTGGTTGCGTCGCCGCGCGCTACTGACATGCCGTTACTCCACGACCACGGTCACATCGACCGCAGAGCTTTGATAGTGGTTGCTCGCATCGTCATAGACATGCGCCCTCACGATGACCGTATAGGTGCCAGCCGCAACAGAGCCGGCCTTCCGTAGCCCTCCACCGCGCGTGATCGTAAAGTTCGCACCAGGGCTCTGCGAGACGATCTCCCAGGCGTCCGTGCCCTCAGGTTCGCTCGCGCGCGGTGCGCATCCGGTGGTGCGGATAAGGCCAACGGCATCACCAGCGCTTCCTCCGGCCGCGACGGTGAACTCCTGCCCCTCTGGAATAACGGGCGCATCGTCAAGGTCCCACGACCAGTTGGACGGTGCCCAGCATGAGTTCTGCTGGAAGTCGGAGTTGTTCCAGCTGTCAGGCTTGATGCCCGGGTAGCCGGATGCGTTGGTGATATACTCCGACCGAAATAGCGTGACGCTGTCCATCAGTCGAATACGAGCGTCGAGTGAGATCACATCTGACAACGCGCAGAGAAGGCGGGCGGAGAGCGTCTGTCGATGGTAGTCGCCGGCATTATAATACGGTCCGCTGTCCCATGTGATCGGAATGGGCGTTGAATTCAGATCGTCGTACTCCGACCATGTCGAGGCATACACGCCGCCCGATGCTCCAGTAGCGTAAGCACCACACAAACCTTGCCGCCACGCCGCCGAAATATTCGGGTTCGCTGCATTGGCCGTGAACTCGGCACGGTCGGAAAGAAGCTCGATGGTGTTCGCGTTGTGTATTTTCGCTGCAACCGATTGCAACAGCGAGTGCGTGTGCCACGCCTGCATCCAGGGCGAAATCTCGGTGCCGGAATTTGGATGTTCGAGGTATGCGAACAACTCTCCCTGGCGTGCCTGTACTGCGGATCGCGCGTTGTGAAAGCCATTGACCCACGCCTGCACCAGATTGGTGTAGTGCTGCCGATTGTCGTAATCGGCCGGAAGCAGAACGTCCGCATGAACGATGTCCTGATACCGATGGCCAACACTCCGCGATTGTGAATCGAAGATTGCCGGCATCATCACGCGGCCAGTTGCGACATCAGGTGTGAGGCCGCGCCAGTTGCCCGCGCCGAGACCTGTGCCGTTATTGCGTCGCCAATCCACAACGGCCGCATATGCCGCCTGTGATGCAAGGCTGTCGTAAAGGTAGCGGTTGGCTTCCAAGAGCGCCGGAATTGCAAAGAATGCCCCCTGATGTGCCCCGGCGTCACGACCGAACTCGCCGACAGAGGTGCCATCTGCGCCCGGTAGATCACGCTGGTCGCTGGGCAATCCGTCCGCGCTATTGAGAGATGCACCGGGCGTCATCGTGCCGCTGTAGTGCTGGGAGAAGCGAGGATGATCTTCGGCGTTAATCCACCGATGCATGTTGCTATCCCAAAAGCGATCAGGACGGGCACATGCAGAGCGACACTGAAGCAGAGAAGCAAAGCGTGCGTCGCGTGCATTGCCCCGTAGCCATAGGATGTGGGGCTGCGGGACAACGCCGATCTCTGCGCGACCTCCCGTCATATCCGCCTTACGAGCCACTCCGAACGAGGCGTATGGTTGGTTCCACGCAGTGCTGTTGTAGGCCGAGAGGATGCTGTTGGTGTGGGTCTGATACAGCGTCGTGTATCTCAGCATGTCGAGAGTGACCGCGCCCGCGACAAGATCATCGAGGCTCGCGCGCAGGATCGGACGGGTAACGGCTCCGCCTGTCTTGCGCTCGGTCCATGCCCAGAAGTGCTTGTACTGCCCGCAAGTCCACTCTGTGCCGGTCGTGTCATAGTAGGTCACGCCATCGCAGGCGGCCGTGACGGTCACTGTCGCGGGAGCGCCGCCGACCAGCCCCACCTTGTCGTTCGCCACGACATGATCGACGCGGAGCGTGCCATCCTGAGCAATGTAGAGGTCAACGATCAGGCGACCGGACGTGCTGCCGCTGAATGAGGCAGAGGGGATATCGGCCTCGACGCGGGTCGAGCAGAGTAGCGGACCGTCGAACCAGCGATCCGACGTCAGGTTTGCGAGTGGGTCGAACACCCACGGGTCACCTTCGTCCGGCGTGATCGTGATTGACACGCTGCGGCCGGTCAGCTCCGTTTCGGGATCGAGCGCGGCGCCGGTCACCGAGCCCGCGATACCGCGCACCCACTCGCAATCCAGCGTCGCAAGATCGGCCAGCGAGGGGCAGCGAACCGCATATCGGATGGTCCGGACCGCACCGCTCGGCCAGAAGCTGGTGGGATGCCACTGGATCGGGACCAGTGCCGAGGTGTCGATCCGGCGAAGCGCGAGGTCGTTATAGCTGCCGAGCAGCTCATCGCCGAACGCGGTGCCGCCCCATGTGATGGCGTTCGCACCAGCTCCGGTGCCCTCGATCGTCTGCGAGCCGATCACCAACTCGGTGTTCGGAATGACGGGCTCCGCCACCTCCCAGCTATCGCTCACGTCCAGCAGCGTGCCGCCGGTCGCCGCCGTCCACAGGCTGACGGTATAGCTGCCGCTGTCCTGCGGGGTCAGCTCGACGGTGCCGGACGTGCCCGGCCCCACCGCGACGCGCGCCCCCTCCTGCACGCCGCCTCGCGAGAGCGCCGCGTAGGCGGTCATGATGGTGCTGAGTGTCCAGGTGAACGTGCCCGCGACGCCGGCATAGTCGGCACCGCTGGTGCGCGAGATTATGCCGGTGGGCGGTGAGACGTACGGCGCGCCGGAATAGACGAAGCCGGCGAGGAACCCACCGTCGGAGACGACAAATCCGGCCACGGCTACGCCCCGATCCGCTCGACCATCAGCGTGAAGCGGGCCCCGGTCATGTCGGACGTTCCGCTGATGACGACGGTGACCGCATCGCCCGCAGCGCCCGTGTTCGCGCCCGAGGCGTTCGTGGTGGTCCGGCTGCTGCCGGGCGCGATGGTGGTCAGTCCGGTAACATCCACGTCCTCGATCTGCACCGCGGCGACACCGGCCGTGCGCGTGTTGCGGCGATGCACGCATGCGGTGATGCGGAACGGCCACGGCATGCTGTCTGCCACCACATAGGTGCCGTCCTCGGCCGTCACGTCAGCATCGAAGTACAGACCGATGGCATGGACCTGCGGCCGGACCTCGAAGCCGTCATCGCTGTCGTTGCGTGCCAGCACGCTGTTGGGCTCGGCAGTAATCTCGGCCGGGATTTCGAGGAGAGCGCGAGCCGCGTCGATGTCGGCTGCCGCGGCGAGACTGGCACCGAACGCCGACGCGCCCACATCCTCCAGGTCAAGCGTGACCGCACCGGTGGCGCCGTTGACGCTATCGACGGCGCCCTCACCGGCCGGTGGGTCAATCCATGCGGTGTCCAGATCGTCGCCCGAGGCTTTCGCCAACACCTGGCCGGTGGTGCCTCCGGTCGGCACCGCGGCTGCGGCAGCCGCGAATGCGCTACTCGCCTGCGTCGCAGCGGTCCCGAGGCCAAGGTTCGTTCGTGCCGTCGCCGCGTCGCTGGCGCCGGTGCCGCCGTCCGCAATCGGCACATCGGTGCCGCCCGCGCGGTACAGGACGTTCCCAGCGACGGCCAGATTGCCAGACGACGGCCTTGTGAGCGTCGCGTCGCTCGCGTGGCCGATGTTGACCCCCGCAAACTGCGGGCTGTTCGCGGCCCCGAGCCCCACGGCCGTCCGCTGCGCGGCCGCATCGGCAGCGGTCAGAATGGCACGACCTGCCGAGGTGCTGTCGCTGATGGCCGTGGCAGGATGCGTGTGCACCGCCGCGGCAAAATCCTCCACGTCGGCCGCCGCGGCCGTACCGAGGCTGCTCGCGTCCACCTTGTCGGCAAGCGCGCTCTCGAGCGCGGCCACGTCCGATGCCGCCGCCGCCCCGATGGCACTCCGCGCTTCGGCAGTGTCGTCGCCGGCCGCGATGACTGTCGGCTTGTCGGTCAGATCGTCCCATGCGACCGATCCGCCCTCGCCCACCGGCGTCGCCCACTGGCCGTCGCCGCGCAGGAACGTGGTGCTGCTCGCGGATCCGCTACCCAGCCGGGCCGGATTGATCGTGCCGGACGTGATCGCGTCAGCATCGTGTTCGTGCTCCGCATCCGCGAACAGCGACGTCGGGAAGTTGACGTTCTCTCCGTCCTGAAGACCGGTGACCTTGCCGCCGTCCAGGACTGCGGCGTCGTCCAGCTCGCTGAGCTTGGTGATCGTATCGGACATGCGTCAGTTCTCCAGAACCAGGACAGAGCCGTTCTCGAGGGCAAGCAGTCGGCCGTCCTCGAGCGCGACGACGCGCATTGGTGTGGGCGAACCCGAACCACCGGCGCCGGCCGTGCGCAGTTCGATCTGCACGTCAGCGATGCGTTGGAGTTGAGCCATGGCGATGCCTCAGAGCGTCGCGGCCAGGCGGAACAGGTCGTCCACATCAGCGGACGACACATCGAGTTCGCTGGCGAACGACGCCACGAGCGGATCGTCGCGCCGGATTTCGACCGCCAGCGACCAATCCTCCTGCGTGTCGGCCGGAGCTACGTTGAGCGCCGCGTCGAACGCGGCCTTGTGTTCCGTTTGCCGGAGCGCTCGCACGAGTTGCAGCTTGGTCACGCTCTCCGGTACCGGCGCGGCGGGCGCTGGCGGTGCGGCGAATGCTTCGCCGTCCCACAGATATCCCTGCTCGACCGTGACTCCGGTCGGCACGGGCACCAGAGCAGCGACGATATCGGGGTGGTAGAGGTCGGACACCGACGCCCCTCCGTCGGGGACGTCGATCAGCTCGGCCACGGCGGAGCCGATCAAGCGGGCATATACGGTCATGTCAGTATTCCACGATCACGATGCCGGCCCCGCCGGCGATGCCTTGGGCGGAGGACGATCCATAGATCCCACCGCCGCCAGCGCCGTATGCGGCGGTCCCGCTTCCATCGCTCGAATGCCGCACCCCGCCACCGAGGATGGAGGCTCCGCCCATCCCCTGGTACGCCACCGTCGATGTGCTACCGTTGCTGCCGTAGCCGCCGCGCAGATTGATGTCGCCGCCGACGCCCTCACCGCCACCACCGCCACCGACGCCGCCACCCAACTGGTTGGCTCCCCCCCCACCGGTCGCGGAGCAGTACGCCCCAAAGCTAGTGGTCCCGCCGGCGCCAGCGGCGCTGCTGGTACCGCTTCCAGTGCCGCCCGTGCCGGCAGTGCCAACGGTGACGGGGATGGTCGTACCGGGGACGAGACCATCGATCCATCTGATCGCAGCACCTCCCGCGCCACCGCAGCCTCCGGTGAAGGAGGACGTACCGCTCGCCTGTCCGCCACCACCGCCACCAACCACGGTTACCTTGAGACGCGTGACGTGATCCGGGACGACGAAGGAGCCCGACGAGGTGAAGATTTCTGCGCGCGGCCCAGCGACGCCCTTGATTGCAGTGAGCAGATGATCGAGCTGTCCCGCATCCGGCGTAAGCCCGGCCGCCTCGATGACTGACGCCATCTGCGCGTAGAGCCACTTATCCTTGAGGTCCAGGAACTGAAACAGCGTGTCGAACTGTCCCGTGGTCGGCGGCGCGGAACCGAGGAACGACCAGCCGGCCGCCGCCTGTGGATCGGACGGCGGGTCCAACACGGCGCCCACGCCCCAGGGATCGCTGGTGAAGCGCTCGAAGAAGTTATCCATGCTCTCTCCTGGTGATCAGACGGCGCGCGCGATGACGCCCGCGCCGAAGCCCTTTGGTCCGAAGCCCTGTCCGGCGAACCCGAACACGTCCGTCTCATCCATCATGCCGATCCAGAACTTCACGCCAGCGGCGCGCGGCTGGACCATCTGCCGCACGTGGTTTCGCAGCGGATCGGTGTCGGCGATGATGCGACCGATGAAGATGCGCGCGTTGGCGTTGCCGGCGTCCCGGATGATCACGCGCGCGACGTCGAACGCGCCCTGCACGGCGGAGATGATCTCCTCGGCCGTCCCCTGCCCATTGTTCAGCGCGATCTTCACCGCGATCATCCGCCGGTATTCGACGTCCGCCATCACGTAGGTGACCGCGTACGGCTCGCCCGGGCGGCGCATGCGCGCCTGGCCGAACCCGGTGGCAAGCGGCTGCCCGTCGAACCCGAAGAACGGCAGCGGCACGCCATCGGGAATCTCGCGCGTCAGCCCAACGATCGAGCCGATGCCGTCGAGCGCATCCCCCTCCGCGGTCTCCAGCCACCTCTGCGTCAGGAGATCGTGGAGCGCGGCGTCCAGCCGGGTGAGCGGCGGATAGAACGAGAGGACGAACGCCTCCGTGTCCGGCTTGCTGGCGTGCTGCGCCAGCCACCGTCGCCACGCGGCGGCGCCCTCATCGATCGGCTCGAAGTCCATGTCAGTCGAGCGTCACTTCGCAGCGCGAGGCATCGAACCGGGCGATCTGGCGCGGTCCGATGGAGACGTTCTCGTCGTCGTAGTCACCGCTGGCCGGCACCTCCTCCGGATCAGTCGTCGCCGCCACCGTGATCTGCAACACGCCGACGCCAGGAACCTGCTGGTAGATCGGCCCGTGGAAGCGCTGGATGATTACGTCCGTGCCGATCTCGAGCGCGTTGCCAGTCTCGACAATGATGCTCCGAACGCGCGCGAGGCCGTCTCCGGGGAACGTCTCCTCGTCGTAGGGGATCACCGTGCACTTCACCCAGCACCAGACCGATTCCGGGCGATTGAACCGGATGAGATGGTCGGAGCCCTGGCTGTCGGTGACCGTCACCTCGGTCGCGCCGAACGTGTCAATGCCGGCCGCCTTCAGGCGGAAAATGGCCGCCGCGATCGCGTTCGCGTCGCCGCCCTGCGCCACGACCTCGATGCTGTGCGGCGGCCGCCCATCCGCGTCGGTCACGTCCTCCGGGTTCTCGAACACCACAAGGCCGGAGATGGCGGGGAACTGCTCGCGGAGGTTCGCGTAGATGGCCTCCACGGTCGCCGCACCGAGCCGATACACGCCCTGATCATAGCGCAGCCGCAGATCATCGTCGGTCTCCACCGCGCGGCCCTCATCGCCGGCTGCCGGGTTGTCCACGCTCGCCCAACCGGGCACCTGGGTGATGATCGACGTCAGGTCGTGCGCGGCGACGCCAATCGCGCCCTGGATGTCCGCCGTGAAGCGCCCAGGGCTGCCGAGGGTCGTGATCGCGAGCCCGGTGCCGACAGCGAGCGCGAACGGCTGCATGTCGTCGGCCTGGATGCGGATCGTCGCGACGTCCGTCGTGATGCTGAGGCCGCTGGTCAGCAGCACGATGGCCAGACCGGCCGCGATTTCCTCTCCCGTCGGCGCGGCGTCGGAGGTGTAGCTGTACGCGATTCCGTTGATCGTGATCGTGTAGACCACCTCGGCGGTCACGGTCGCCACCTCGATCGTCACGTCCACGGCGCTCGCCGCGGTGATGGTCACGTCCTGGTCAAGCCGGAAGTCCACCTGCGAGCCGGTGGCGCGGGCGACCGAAGTCGCCGCCACAACAGTCCCCTCCGCCCCGTAGAGGATGGCCGCGACCGAGGAGCGCTGCGCGAACAGCCGCCGCACGCCGGCAAAGCTCACGGCATAGTCGAGAGAGGTCCCCACCGCGCTGATGGGGTACATCGCGTGGTAGACGAGCTGCGCGAGGTTCCACAGCCGGGCCTCGCGCTCGGCGAACGTGTCCACGAACTGCGCGATGAAGCTGTCCGGCCGTGTCTCGAACGTGCGGCCGGTCCGGCGGCGCAGCTCGTCGTAAATCTCCTGCCGGATGTCCGGCATCCGCATCGCCGTGAATCCGTCGAGGTTCAAACCGTAGCTGTTGCTGACGCTGTCCGACACGCTACTGCGCCTCCCCGAGCAGGACCGTCTGCTCCACCGCCCCGAGGGCGGTCGATGCGGTAAAGGTCACCGCCAGCGTGCGGTTGCCCTTGTTGACCTCCATCGCGAATGCCTCGATGCGCTCCACGTCCGGCACAGCCATGATGCGCGCGCGGAGGATGTTTTCGATCGCCGACATGTTCGGCGCCTTGGTGAAGATGTCCGTGAGGTATGGAACGCCGAACGTCGTATCGAGGAACCACTCGCCGTAGAACGCGAGCAGCGTGATCTTGATCTGCTGTGCCACGCGATCCGCCCCCTCGATCGGCAGCACGTCGAACCGCTGCACGCCGCCCGGACCGCCGTCGGCAATCGGGACGAACACCAGATCGTGCGTCACCCGCGAGAGCGCGATGTCATGTGCCACTGACGGGCCCTCCCGACTGACCGCTGCCCGGGTCCACGCCGCTGTGGCGATGCGTGGAGAGCGCGACGCTGTCCATGGCGACCACCTCACCCTCGGCCACAATGCTCCCGAGGAAGTGCGCCGTGGCACCGCCGCCCTCGGTATCTCCGGCTTCGATGGGCGCGTTGATGCGCACCAGGATCGCATTGAGCTCGATCACGCCGTTGGGCCGCAGCATGATCGACGAATTTTCGTTGGCGATGATCGCCGTGCCATCGGGCTGCAAGCGCACCTCGCCGACGCCGTGCCGCAGCACCACGTCGCTGCCGTCCCCGGCCACGCCGCCGGCATTGAGGCCGGGCGTCGCAATCGCGTCGGTCAGGTCGAACATCCTCGGGTCGTCCGGCGCGCCCGAACCTCCGGAAAGCCACGTCTCCAGGCTCCGCTGGGAGAAGTGCAGCAGCACGCCATCGCCGGCCTTGAGCGGGAATGTCAGTGCGGCCTGCCGGCCACCCACGTCCGCAGACGGCCAGACCACCGGCACGGACACGATCTGCGGGGCCGCAAGCACCGTGTCGTCCGCCAGCCGCTTGGGCAGCGCGGCGCGCACGACGGCACGGTTGCTGCCGGGATCGTAGGAGACGATCACGCCCGGCACGGCCGTGTTGACCTCGGCGAGCGCCGCCTCGACCATTCCCTGCATGGCCGTGAGCAGAGTGTCACTCATGACCGCGCGCTCCGCGTTTGCTCCAGCTTCTCGACCAGCTTCAACTCCGTGAACCACTCGCCCTCGTGGGTGTCCCCCACGTGGCGAACCTCGCTCGCGCGAAATGTCCCCTCGACCGATCGCGAGCGTAGGATGACCGGATCGCCGGGCAGTATCGTGGGCTGAAGGAGCGTGCGGACCTGCCATCCATCCTGTTGCCGCCGCGCGCTCTCGATGCGCCGGGTCCGGGCTGTGTCCTGGTCCCGCACCGTGGCAGCCTCCTGCCTGCCGTGACGCATCCGCTCCGGATGCCCGATCAGGCCGCTGTCGGCCTGCAGGACGATCGCCGTCCGCGTGGTCGTCCCGCCCGTCCGCACGACCTGCAACTCGCCGTTCTGGATCGACCACCGCGTGCCGCTGCCGTGGGTGACCTTGTCGAGCGCCACGCGGGCCGGACCGTAGAAGCTGAACCCGTGCGCCCACGACCGGGGCTGCACATCGTCGGCCACGACCAGGGCCACGCCCATCCGCGACGCGATGTCCCGCAGGACCGTCGCCGACGACACACCGCCCGAGTATCCCAGGCTCACCACGGTATCGCGGATCTCAACCGCCCCGTCGCCCAACTCGCATTCGGTAATCACGTCCGGACCGTCGAAGGAGGTGAAGGCGAAGGAGACGGCCCCGTTGAAGATGACCAGCGGCCCGCGATCCTCCTCGTAGCCGGCATAGAGCAGGCAGCGTGTGTCGGGCTTCTGAAGCTGCTCGCGTGTGGTCTTGGCAAGGTTCCACACGCGCACGTTGCTGCTGTTCGGGTTCTTGCTGATCGTCTTCTCGACCTCGAAGGCGATCCGCAGCTCGGTGATCTCGACGCCCTTGCCGCCCGCCTGGCCGAGCACGAGGCGCGCGACGCGCCCGAACAGCGCCATGGGTCAGAGCTGCCCGTAGACGTCGAGCAACCCCTGCTCGCGCAACTCATCCTCGGTCACGTAGCAGAGCGCGGCTTCGCCATTGACGAAGCTGTCCCGCCGGATACCGCCGTCCAGGTACGTGTCCGTCAGGGCCATGAGATCGCCACGCGGCATGTATGGGTAGCGGAACCGCCAGAACAGCGGCCAATTCGCCGACAGCGCGATGCCCGAAATCAGCGTGTTCCGCTCGGCATCCTGGAGGCCGATCACCCACAATTCGGCCTCGTCGTTCCAGTCAAGCGTCACGAAGAAGACCTGCCGGTCGAGCGAGACTTCGATCAGCTGGGAGTTCGCGTCGATCGTGGTGATGACCTGCATGGCTCAGTTTCGGATGCCCCGAAGAATTCCCCGCAGGATCGATCCCGACTGCGCGTCTTGTGCCGGCGTCGCAGGGTTCGACGCCGCCGACTGCCCCGCCCGCTGCGCGGTCGGCCCCGCCTTGCCTCTGGCATCCGCTGCCGTGCGTGGCACCTCGGCCTGCTTGAGCGCGACGCGCTGGATGCGGATCAACTCCGCATCGATGTCGATCCAGTTGCCGCCCTTCTCGCCCGACGAGCGCACCATGCGCAGGTGCGCGATGCCCATGTCCTCGTAGACGCGCAGACCGGTCACCACCGTGATCGGCTGGCGCTGCTCGTGCATGAATTCCAGGGCCTCGACCGCATCGATCAGGCGGCTTTTGGAGAGCAAGCCCAGCTCGAGCATCTCAGAGTGCGACACGCTGCCGCCGATGTGCAGCCGCGGCGCACCGCGGGCGATGTGGTCGGAAATCTCCGTGCCGTCCTCGACCGGGTACAGCGTGACGGTCCCCGGCAGTTCCAGCTCCTCGGTCACCAGAACGTCGAGTGTCAGCACGCCCAGAGTGGATCGCTGCGTGCCGAACAGCAGGGTGAACAGCACGTCAGTAGGCCGCTGCCGGAACCTCGGCGCCCGGAGCGGCCCGCTGCACCTGCCGGCTGAATGCATCCAGCATGCGCGAGAGGTCAGTCTGCATCGGCGAGGCTCCCCGGCGCGTCCCGCGCTCGGCGGCCGCCGCGACTGCGGCCGGGTCGTCCCGGGTCGTGATGTTGATCGTGGTCTCGTTGTTGATCGTCGCGCCTGCGCCGGGTCCCGCAGGCGGAAGCAGTGCACCGGGGGTCACAGCCATGCCGCCAAGGGAGCCGGCTGCGCCTTCGCTCCCCAGACCGAATTGCCGCATGACCCAATCCGGCATTGAGAGCAGGCCGTCGCGGAGCAACTGGAAGAACCCGCTGACCGCATCGCGCGCTCGGGAGAAGGCGTCGGGGATGGCTCGGATCATCCCAACGAGACGCTCGAAGCGCTCTCCAATCCAGTCCAGACCGCCCTCGAAGCCTGCGCGCAACGAGGCCCATGCCGACGATATGTCGGAGATGCTATTCGTCCAGACCTGACCGACATACACCGCGGCCCGGCCGAGGGCATCCATTGCGCCCGACAGCCCCTCGCCGAGGGCGGCGCCGACGCCTTCAATCTGCGACTCCAACCACTTTGCGAATGTCCGGACCGGCTCCGCGAGCTCGACGAACCACCGCCGCCAGTTCTCGAAGTCCCCGATCAGGTCGCCGATGACCGATCCGTGGCCCTGGACCCACTGATAGAGGTCCTCCAGCAGAAGTATGAGGCCGGCGATCAGCGCCAACGGCCAGAACCCCACAACTTGCGCAGCGAAGAAGCGCCAGAGCGCACGCGACGCGGCAACCAGTGTGGGGATCAACACCGCCGCCAAGGCGACTGCGAGCACCTTGGCCGCATTTGCTGCGCCGCCCAGCAGATCGATGATGCGCCTGAGTCCCCTGACGAGCAGTTGCGCGGTCCACACGATCGACCTCGCCGCGCCGCTGAAGGCATTGGCAGCCTTGCCGGTCTCATAGACCAGCTTCGACAGCTCGTTGCCGGCGACCGTGAACGCCTGGGAGATGGTGAGAGGCGCCGTCTCGAACTCGCGCCGAAGAACGTCCGACTGTTTCAGCAGTGCCTGCACCACGGCGTCCGCGGTGAGTAGGCCCTGCTGGGCCATCTTCCGCAGCTCGCCGTATGGCTTCCCCATCCCGTCCGCGATTGCGCGCATCAGGCGGGGCGCATTCTCCATCAGCGACCGGAACTCGTCACCCTGGAGCCGTCCGGAGGCGAGCGCCTGGCTGAGCTGCAGGATGGCCGCGGAGGCCTGACCGGCCCCGGCGCCGCCGATGGCCAACGCCCGGTTGATGTCCTCCGTGAGTTGGAGCAATTGCGCCTGGTTGACGCCCAATTCCTCCGAACTGCGCGCGACCGACGCGAACAGCTCCGCCGTCGCCGTGAAGGATGCCCGGGTCGCCTGGGCGATCCCAAACAGCCCCTCCATCGCCTCGGTGTGCTCCGCGACGGACTTGGTGGCGAGCTTGACCCGCGCATCGACGCTGGCCCATTCGTCCACCATCCGGACCAGGCCGCCGCCCACCGCGGCTGAGAGCTGGGCGAGGATGAAGCCAGCCGCCGTCTCGAAGATGCGGGACGTGCGCCGGGTGGACGCCGCGACCGCGCGCTCGTTGTCGCGAAGGCCCTTCTCATCGACCTTGTATCCCAGGAGGGAGATGAGTTCGCGGACGATCATTTGTTCCGGGCCTGTGCTGCCGCCTTGTCCATGGCCGCCTGCTGCGTGGCGTCCACCATGTCCATCAGCGCGTTGAGCTTGAGCAGGTCTTCGACATCGACGAGGCCCTCATTGACCTCGGTCATCGTCACGTGGCCGGCGAGCACCGGCCGCCAGAACAGCAGTTCCGGGATTAGGTCTTCGCGGAGGCGGCCGACGGGCTCCTGATGCCGGAGAGGACCTCGCCAATACGGGTCGGCGCCTGCGCGAAAAAAGGGCCGAACTGCACCACGAATGCCTTCGCGATCAGTACGGTGTACTCGACGAAATCGCCATCGAGCGCGAGGTTGAGCGCGCCGTCGGTCAGCTTCTGCGGCTCGCCGCCGGCCACCGACACGGACACGAAGTCCGGGTTGAGAATGCGGTCCGCGATGGCCGACAGCGTGGCCCCGTCGAGGCTGGCGGACAGCTTCTCCAGGCCTGCGGCGAACGTGGCGGCGTCGATCGTGCCCTCCGCCGTCCGCGCGTCCACGATGGACAGCAGCGGCGCCAGCAGCGACTTCTGAAGGTCACCGAAGACCCGCAGCGCCAGTTTCGGATCGAAGCGGCGGATGTAGAAGGTCGAGGAACCGACCTGATGCTCTACACGACGCTCGCTCACGCGGCACCGCCGCCGACAAGATTCACCGTGGGCGCGCCGGTCTCAAGCACCCATTCCCGGGTCGTCACCTCGTTGCTGTATTCGACATTGGCCTTGCGGACCGGCCACGCCTGCTCCGCGGCAAACAGGCTGTCGCCGCACAGGTCCTGCACCGTGACCGGGAACGTGCCTCCGCAGGTCATTGCATCGATGTCGGCCAGCGTGGAGAGGACCGTGTTCGCGGGGCTCGTCTGCTGCAGCGTGAGCGTGACGCGGTGCCGCTGGTCGGAGGAGAGCGCGCGGGCCACCTCACCGTCCGCGCCCGCCTGGCTCGTGGCGCCGTCAGAGACCCGCTCGATCTGCACGAACGTGCCATCGGCGAACCCGTTGATCTCTTGCCCGGCGACGGTGACCACCACCTTCCCGGGCGAATAGGTACGAACGGCCATCGGATCAGGCTCCTATCAGGCGGCCACGAGGGTGGGATCGAGTACCAGCTCGCCGCGGATCTGCGTCGCGTGGATCGCGCCGGCGAGGCGGGCGGTGAACGTCAGGTCCCGCAGGATGCGGTTCGCCTTGTCGTTCACCGGCACGTTCACGGAGAGCGGGACGCTGATCGAGTAGGACGGGATGACGTTCGCATCCTCGTCCAACTCCGGCTCCGCGATTCCGCCGCGGCGGACCATCAGGTCGAGGGCGGCACGCACCGCCTGCGCGATGCGCGCGATGCCGCGATCGGTGAACGGCACCCGCGCGTTGCGGAGGGTCTGCACCACGTTCACCCGGATCTGCTCGCACAGCGCGTCGCGGGTCCGGATGACGTCGATGAACTCGCCGCCGGCGACCTTGCCGTTCTGCGTCAGGGCCCAGTTCCGGAACGGCTCATAGGTGTTGCCGTTCTTGGCGAACACCGCCTGGGCGTTCGTCTCGGTGAGGTTGGTCGCGGCGACCGCCGACAGCGCCTGGTTGGCGTAGGTCTCTCCGCCCGGCAGGATCGTGAACTGGCGGGAGAGCAGCGCGGCATCGGGCCAGTTCTCGTTCGCGTCCGGATGATAGAACCATGCCGTACGCAGGTATCCGTTGGTCATCAGGGTCGCAGCCGTGCTGGCGCCGCCGGCGAGGTTGTCGGCATTGCTGAGCGTCGTCAGGAACAGCTTCTCCCGCGCCTCGATCCACGCCGCGAAATCGGGCACATCGGCCTCGACATGGTCCGCGTTGATCGCAGCGTACCAGTCGTTGTTCGCCGCCTCGATCGCGGTCATCGCCGTCGTGACGGTCTCACCGTCGTCGCGCCGGCCGAGGAACACCCGCGAGAGGTGAGGCGTCTGGCTGAAGGCCGCGAGCGCGGCCCGGTAGATCGGCGCGTCCTCGTCGCCCTCGGCCAGCTCCAGCGCCTGTGCTGCGCTGGTGATGATCTCGACTCGACCCGCGCTGTCGTCGTACTCGCCGACGAGCAGGATGTCCGAGAAGGCCTGCTGCTGAAGCCCCGCGGTTCGGAGCGCGATCTGCACATCGACGATGCGCTCAAGGTTCGCCATCGGTCTCTCCCTCGGAGATGGTCAGAGTGACGTCCAGGTGTTCGGTGGTGGTGGTGCCGGTCATCTCGCCCTCGACCTCCACCGTCTCGATGAGGCCGACCGGATCGACGTCGTGGCCGCTGAACAGCAGTGCGACCTCCAGCATGGCCCGCTCCTCGAACTGGCTGTCCGAGACGAGCTGCGACAGGTTCGTGACGCCGATGCGCCGGCCGATGGCGATGCCGAGTTGGACGGCCCGGTCCACGTGCTGATCGAACCGCAGCCGCTTGGTGAGCGAGGCGATCGCGTTCTCCGCGCCCGTGCCGTAGGCCTGCACCTCCAGCGTCGCGGAGGTCGGATTGTCGAGGTCCTGTTCGCCGTCCGCGGTGACCTCGCCTCGCGCGTCGTTCTCGGCCGGCGTCGCGGCCATGAGGCGCAGGGTGAGATACGGTAATGCCGGGCGCGGCGCGTTCTGGTCGGCCCAGATCAGCGTGAGGGGAGCGACGATGGGCGAGATGAGCTGCCACACCGCCGAGCGCAGCGTGGCGTCAAACACCCGTCCCCTGCCCTTCCGCCTCACGGACGGCGAGGTAGCGGTTGTGGGACACGCTGGTGCCGAGCTGGTCGCGAGCGTGCTGGCCGATCACGAGGTAGCGCTCTCCGCGGATGATGGCGATGTCGCCCGGGTGCTGGCCCGCGGCGGTGGCACCGGCCGGGGTCAGCGTGTCGTCGGTGTAGATGCGCATCAGACCGTCGAGGCGGCGACCGGACTGCTCGGCCTGCATGCGCTCGTAGTCGGCGGCGGTGGCCGGCTGAACGGTCGCCATGATGCCGGTCGCGGCCGGCTCGACGGCCGGCACGTAGACGCCCTGGACGAACGTGCCGAGCGTCCGCCGGATGACCGAGAGCGGGCGGCGAAATGAGGTAGCCATCAGCTGGTCGCGCCGAGCTTGGTCCGCACCCACCGGATCGACTGCCGCAGTCGGCCCGTGTCGATGAGGGGTTTGCTGCTGCCCTTGGCGCGCACCGTGGCGGGTGCGTTCGCCGCCCAAGGTCCGGCGGTCAGCTTCGCTTGAACTCTCCCTTGGAACCACTCGCCGACAGTCTTCAGGACAGTCTCGGCTGTAGCGGTTCCATCGATCACCTTTCCGACCAGATGTCGCGAAAGCGTCTCAAAGCGTGGCCTGTACTGGTCTGCTGCCTCTCGCATGAACGGTCGCGCGGGGATGTCGCTTGTCCCGAGCTCGTTCCACGCGGCAACGTCGGCCAGGTACGGTCCGACATGTGGGCCGAACGTCTCGCCGCGGCGTGCCCTGCCGCTCTTCGTCCGTGGCGGGTCGGGGTCCGTCCGTCCGGCGTCGCTCTGAACGCCGACCTTCACGCCTTCTCCATCGAGATCAGCGACGGCCTTGCGAATGCGATCAAAGCCTCGGTCTCGGACCACCACCCGTCGGGCCACCGGCTTCATCGCCACGTCCGGTCACCCGAACCGGGTCATGATGGCCCCGCGCCCGCAGAGCCGCGCTAGCGCTCGGTACCGGGCGAACGGCGTGGTCGGTCCGGTTTCGAGGTCGGCGGAGTTCCCACCACCGTCCGCGTAGGTGCGCTGGATATCGCCTTCGCGCTCCGACGTGATGGGGCCGGCCAGAACAGAGACGCCGCTGCCGCCCGGACCTGCTTGCAGGTCCCGCAGCCGGCCATCAAGAAGGAAAGCCGCATAATGCGCGACCGCCTCGTTCTGACGGTCCTCCGAAAGGCAGGTCGGCCGACGGGCGTCAGCCATGGCAAGCGCCCGGTTCCGCGCCTCCTCGTCCTGGAAGGATGGTCCTCCCTCCTCGAAGAAGCGCGGATACAGGAACGCGAGGTACTCGGCAGGCGTCACGCCGCGGGAGGAGCCTTGGGCGGCGCCTTCGCATCGCCCTTGGGCGGCGCTTTCGCCTCCGGCGCGGCGGCGGCGCCAGAGCCCGCCTCGATCTTGAGGTCCCCGCGCGCGACGAGCGTCTGGACGCGCTTGTGCGACAACGCGGCGTCCTTGACCTCGGTTGGGACCGTGGGAACCAGCGGCACGCCGCCGACGATCAGCATACGCGCGGTCGTGTTGAGCACCTTCGCCATGGTCAGATCCCCACCGCGCGCAAGAACGCCAGAGGGTACCGCACCTGCACGCCCGCATGCCGCGCCAGGCACGGCACCACGAACTCCAGGTTCCGGGCCTGCGGTGGCTGCTGGTTGAAGGCCATGACCAGCTCGGAGGAGAAGTTCTCCTCATTGCGCTCGTAGAGCAGCGCAACATCTTCGCCCTCGTCGGCACCGACGCATTCGTAGACGGGCTCAATGCGCACGCCCGGGTGCATGCGCTGCCAGAAGGACCCGGCCGTCTCCTGGCTGTCCGTCAGACGCTTGCTGAATGCGGCGGCATGCGCGGCCGGCGGCAGGGCGAGGAAGTTGGGCGTGTGCACGCCAAAGCCCTGCAGGATGAAGGACGTCCACATGATGTTGAGGTCGTCGAGGATGTCATCGCCGGTCGTGCCGGCGTCGTTCCAGTCTCCGGTGAGGCCGGTTGCCTCTCCGATGTTCGGGTGGTTGAGGAACCCGAGCAGGTTGTAGTCGGCATCGCCCATCAGGGTGATGCGGTTGATCTTCTGCTCGATTGCCAGGCGCGCCGCGGCCGCCTTGCGGGTGTCCAGGCCGGCGCCGAGCGCGCGGGAGGCCCGGAGCTCGTTGATGTTGTAGCCGTAGGAGTCACCGATATCCCGGACGCGGACGGTGACCTCGCGGCCTCGGACGTCGGCCCGCGGCAGGTCGTCGGCGTAGTTCGCGATGATCTTCGCGATGCCGACGCTGTCGTACATCCGGTAGGTGATGGTCTCGGCCCACTCGGGCGCATCCGAGGTGGTGGGCACGAGCAACGCGCCCTTCATCTGCGGATACTTCTTGTCGTAGGTCCGCGCCTTCACATAGTCGAGCTGCCGCGCCAGCAGCAGCGCGTTGTCGGCCGCATCCTCGACGACCGGCCGCAGCAGCGTGCTCGACAGCGCATCGATCGATGCGAGGTCGGCCTCATCGTACGACACGTGCTCCGCGGCATCGAACCGAGGCGCGACGGTGATCTCTTCGTTATCCATGGGTCGGATGTCCTTTCGTCGGCCCGATTACGGCTCTTCCACCACGACGGTGGTCGTGGCGAGCGGATGGCCGAGACGGATCTGCGCCAGCACGACCGGCGTCTCGTCGAACCCGCCGCCCATGCTGATGGCGCCGCTCTCGAACAGCGCGTTGGGGAACAGGTTCGCGCCGCCGTCCGAGACGGTCCCGTCAGACGCGTAGCTGACCGGGCCCCCCTTGGTCACCGTTCCGGCGTTGGTGACGCGCGCCCAGATCGTGCCGCTGTCGAGGACGTTGACCGCGTCGTACTGGTCGTAGCCGCCCTTCACCGCGTCGATGTGGTCGTGCACCGTGATGCCCGCCGGCACGCTGCTCGCGACCGACGGCAGGACCGCCTTGCCGGCGAGCTCGTGCACAACGATCCCGAAGCGCAGCTGCGTGGCAGAGCCGGACGGCAGCGTCTTCACGTGCTTCTGCCGGTTGGTATCCGCCAGCATCCCGGCGAACGCAGCCGACATCTCATAGACGTATCCGGACATGGTCAGTTGCTCCTCGCGCTGGTCTGCATCGGGTCCCGCGCCATGCCGGCGAGCATCCGGCGACGCGCGTCGCTGGCCGGCAGGCTGCGCGGCCGCTCGTCACCGCGGAGCGATCCGCTCGCGGGGAACTCGGTCTTGCGGGGCGCCGCGCTGTCACCGCGCGCCGCGCCACCGCCCTTCGCAGCGCCGGCATCGGCCACCGCGAGGTCGTACGCGCTTTCCACGTAGTCATCAGACTTGCCGTCGAGCTTCAGCGCGTCGCCACGCAGCTTGCGCAGGACCGCCTCGCGGATCTGCCGCGGCGTGTGGTCGTCCTTGACCTCGACACCGTGCTGCTTTGCGGTTGCCTCCAGGCCGGCCCGCGCACGCACCGCCTCGCCGGCCTCCTTGGCGGCATCCTCACGGGCCTTCTTCAACTCGGCCTCGTGCTCCTTCGCCTTGGTCTGGAGCGTGTCGCGCTCGGCTTCGGCCGCGTCGGCGCGCTTGTTCGCCGCCACCACGTCGCCGCGCAGCTTCTCGACCTCGCGGACGACCTCGGGCTCGGCCTGGTATTCGAGGCCACCGTCAAGCCGCACACGGCTCATCGTCCGGGTCGGCGGATTTTCAGCAGGCATGTCTCTCTCCGTCTCGCTGTGTACGTCCGCCGCGTCGAGGTTCAGACGGGCGTTGCCCGCGCGGCCACGGGCAACGATCGCCAGGTGGTTGGCGCGAAGCTTGCGCTGGATGCAGTCGTAGGGCTGGCCGTTGGCTGTGCCCGGCGTGTCGTCAATGTCGGCCACGTAGCCGCAGGACAGCTCGCGCAGTCCCTGATCGGTCACCACCGTCGGCTCATGCACGATGACCTCGGCCACCAGGTTCTCGCCGTCCTGCCGTGCGGGGCTGAGGACTGCGCCAATGGCGTGCCGACGCACGTTGCGCGCTTCGACCCGCCCCGGATGCCCGGCCGTAATGGGCTTGCCGCGCCAGGAGTCGAGATGCTCGCGGGCGAACACCTCCTCGGGCGGCCGGTACTCGCGACGCACGGAGCCATCCGCACGCCGATATTCGAACACGCCGGTGCGCGTGATGACCGCGGCCGGATCGAGCAGGTAGCCGTCCTCGGTCAGCGTGGCCCGGATCGGGGTCACGTCGAATCGCTGTTCTGTTGGCATTCGGTCCTCTATGGGACGACGAGCGTGTCCGGCGGCAGATCGGCCAGGAAAGGCAGCACGGCCTCCGCCACGCACCGACAACTCACGGGCTGTCCGGGCTCCTCGCCGATCGATGCAGGCGGCTTGCCCCAGGCGAACGTCTTGCCGTTGACCTCGCGGTGCGACTGCCGCACCCGCTCGTCGCCGGCGGTGCGCCAGATGTACTCGCTCACGCCGATCGACTGCTGACGTTCACGGGTGATCTGGCCGTTCAGCTTCGCGACCTGGTCGCGGGCGATGAGGCGCGCCCGGCTCTTCGCCACGCCGAGCCTCTCGCGCGTGATGCGCGCCAGTTCCTCCGTCGTCGTGCCGCGGGCCAGGGCTCGGCCGAATTCTGACTGCATCTGCGTCACGAGCGTCTGCGGGACGCTCTTGATCAGCGCCGTGTTGTTCATCTCCCACGCATCGAGGAGACCGCGCAGGGCCGGCTCCCGCGCGAAGATGTCCACCCCGTACGCTCGCCGCAGCACGCGGCGCCATTCCCGGCCGCTGAAGGCATCGACGTCCGCCTGCATGCGGCGGATCGTCTCCAGCAACTCGCCGTCCAGACCGGCGGCCTCCGCGAGGATCCGCGCCAGCATGGCCCGCAGCGCCTCCGGCCACCCGGTGCCGGGCTGCACGCCGGACACGTCGTCCGGTCGATACTGGCCCGCCTGGACCACCAAGGCCGGCGCGGCGCGCTCGACCTCGGCCATCGCGATCTGCCCGATGCGGGACACGTAACGGGCGAGTTCCGCCTCATACCGTCGCTCCAGCCCGATCGGGTGGCGCTGGACGTTGCGCCCCTTCGCGCGACGCCGCCCGACGCGGTCGCACCGCAGCTCAGGCGGTAGGCCAAGGGAGGCGCGCGCGTGGCGGTGGTCGAGGCGCCGCAGCCTCATGCGGCGGCGGGGTCCGTGGGCAATGGCGGCACATTCCGCGGCGGCAGGGCCGGCATCGGCTCCGGCTCGGGCGGGGCGCTGCCCTCCTCGATCGCCAGTTCCGGCCATTCGCGGGCCAGGTAGTCGCGCCCCTCCTCCTCGGTGAGGAGGCCGCCGTCGATGGTCGCCACGACGGACGCCACCTCGGCGCCACGCGCCTCGGCCTGCGCTTTCCTGGTCTGTGCCTGCTCCTGCTCGGACGGCACCCACAGCGGGTTGAACTTGAGCGTCCAGTCCTCGGGCTCGGCGCCCATCTCCGGCTGGCGCCAGAGCAGTTCGATCAGCCGCTCCATCGGGCGGCGGAGGCTGCGCGCCTGAATGCGCCCCACCAGGGCGTAGTAGATTTCGAGGTCCGAGACGCCGGTCGAGTTCTGCCCGGCCGGCGACCGCCCGAACAGCACGGTGACCGGAATGCCCGTCGCACCGGAGAGCGCGACCTGCATCTCGTTGATCGTGTCGCGCACGCCATCGAGGCCCAGGTTCAGGACGGTGTACGCGTCCTCCTTGTCCACCACGACGGTGTTCAGGATCGACCTGACGGTATCGACCATGTGCACCCGCTTGCGGGCGAGGTCGTCCTGGTCGTTCTCCAGCAGTTCGGCGAGGCCGAGCATGTTGTAGATGCCCTGCTGCTTCCGCTCGAGCAGGCGCTCAGACCAGCCGAGGGCCGTGTCGTAGCGCTTCACGTCGGTCGCGCAGGCGGCGAGAGCGGAGCGCCCATCCCAGGGAACACGCGGCGTGCCACCGCGGCGCGGCAGCGGGTTGCCGGTGATCCGCAGCAGCCGGCTCTCGTGTACGTCGAACGCGTCGCCGCCCTCGGGCGTGATGCGGTAGTAGATCGGCTCGCCGAAATTCGGGCGCGACGCTTCGGCATACCGCTCAGGCTGCGCCTTGATCTCCGTCACGCTGTATGCCCGCATCTCCTCGATCCGACCGATCGGCCCGGTCTCAGGCAGCGTTTCGGTGTACGCGCCAGGAGCGATCAGCAGCACGGCCGCGGCACCATCGAGGCGGGACCACCGCACCGCATCCTGCAGCACGCCGATCGCGCCAAGCCGATCGAACTCGGCCGCGATGGCCTCCTCGTCGTCGCCCTCGACCGTGATGCCGCGCGACAGGCAGTCGTCCGCCGGCAGGTCCACGATGCGCGCGGCGAGGCCGCGATCGCGATAGAGGGAGGCGACCTCAATGTCGGCCAGAGCACCGGTGCGAAGACCGGACAGGAAATGCGTGCTGACCGTGCGATCCAGCCCCGGCACGCCATAGCCCATCATCGCGTTGACGTAGCCGTCGCCCGTCAGGCGGAAGCTCACGGGCCTGCCGTTGCGGTCGATCGGCGCGGCCGGCCCGCGAGGCGGTTTGGCTTCAGCTTGCAAGGGCTCGTGCCCGCTCCAACACGGTTGATCCGGCCAGTTCCGCGAAAGCTCCGGACGCGGCATCGACGATATCGTCATGCTTTGCGGCCGGGAATCCGTCCATCTCGGTCAGCAGCGCCTCGGTCCACGGGGCCCGCAGTACGTCCACGTTGCCGGCCTGCCATTGCGCGGAGAGCGGCTCGGCGCGCACCTGCTTGTCGCCGGTCTCACGCACCACCTTGACGCGGAACCCGGCGAGATGGGTCACCAGAGATTGCGCCTGGTCCTTCCCGGCCTGGCCGGGGTCCTGCGGCAGCACGGTCATCACGTTCTTGTGCCGCGCCTTGTCGAGCGAGGCCGTGTTGCGAATGCCCTTCCGGACGTTCGCGGCGATCTCGCGCATGTGGATCAGGTCGGCGATCACGATGCGACCGCTCTCCCGGCGCCCCATGAGCACGCCGGCCGTCCAGTCCGGATCGGCATTGTCCTCGCTCGGCACGCTCGCGGCGAGGTCCCAGCGCCGGCACCACGCCCGCACATCGGTGGGCAGCGCATCGATCAGCGTGACCTCGTGGCGCGGGAAGATCATGCCGGCGGCCGGCCGGACCTTCCAGTTGCCGCCGAGGAGCCGCTCGCGGTTGACCCGGCTCATCGCCATCAGGTTCGCCCGGTAGCCCGGATCCGCCTTGGTGAGCGCCGGGTTGTCGTCGAGCTTGGCAGCGATGAAGGTGAGCGACTTCGGCATCTGGCCGGGGAACTGCGCCATCAGCTCGGCCGCGGTGTCCGCCCAGTACAGCACGTCATTGACCCGCACGAACCACCGGATCACGCCGGAGCGCTCCGGGATCGGATAGCCGGTCTTCTGATCGATCCACCATGCGATCAGCTCGGCAACCCAGCTGTCCGCATCGGGGTTCGTCGTGGCGCGGACATACGGTCGGACACCGGACGTCGATCGGTTGCGGGACAGCAGATACCAGAACTGCTGCGAGGTGAACGTGGTCAGCTCGTCGAACAGCAGCAGCGGCACCTCGGAGCCGTGCCAGTTCATCACCGCGGCCTCGGTCTCGAGGTGCGCGAACTTCACGACGCCGCCGTCGGACCAGCGGTATTCCAGCGTGTTGCTGATGGGCCGACCGCCAACCAGCGGGTAGATCCGCATCGAGGCGTCCCACAGGCCGCCCGGATTGCGCACTTGCGTCGTGGTGCGCCGGAAGCACACGGCTGCGAACGCCTTGTTCGTCGTGACGTGCCGGAGCGGCTCCATCAAGAGGGCCATGGTCTTCCCCCCGCCGGCGGCTCCGCCGAAAATGGCGATGTCGGCGGGCGACGCCAGGAACGCTTCCTGCGGGCCCGGCTGTGGCCTGATCTCCATGCGTCGGGCTCAGCCCGTCTTCGCGTCCGGCTTCGCATCCTCCGGCGGCGCGTCCCGACCGTTGTGCGGGATGTACACGGTGACCTGGCCGGAGACGTTCACCTGCAGCGGCCCGCCATCGGCGCCCGTGTTCTCCACCCGGTTCGTCTCGCGCCAGCCAGCCTTGGTCTTCAGCCAGAAGGTCTGCGCGGTCAGGTTCCCGTCGAGAGCCTTGCGCACGAGGTTGCCAGCGATCTTCTCGTAGATTGCATCGAATCCGTTATCGATCTCGACGCGGAAATGCTTCTCCAGCGTGTTCACGTCGATGCCGACACAACTCGCGATCTGGCGATGCGTCATGCCGCAGGCGATGGCGATCTGCACCGATTCGCGCTGCTTGGCAGTCGGTTTGAACGGTGGCCTACCGCCGCGGCGCTTGGGCTGCGCGGTCATGGGAGCGATGTCGCTGTGATGAGATCGTTGCCGCATCGGACACGCGAATCGCAACGATGACGAATTTCTGTGCAGCGAAAGTCCTTCGCGTCAAGCAAAAACTTAAACATCTGAAATTCGCCTGCGATCATCGGGGCGGAAGAACTCGACTAACCGGTCCAGCGAGGCGAGCAGAAGGCCCAGGGCAACCTTGCGGTCGAACGCGTTCCGCCGCGCCCACGACGCCACGTCTCCGAGTTCCAGCACCACGTGGTCCATCAGCTCCGGGTACGAGCCGCCAGCGAACATGCGGGCCCGGCGGAACCGCGAGATCGCGGCCAGGCGCATCTCGGAAGTGGGCATGGACGTGGCCGGGTCGAAGCCGCCGGCCGGGACGCCCGGATCGCCGGCACGGGCAGCCTGGGCACCAAGGATGCCTGCCTCGTAGGCGCGCCGGTACCGCTCCGCCGCGGCGATGTGGAGGCGCGTGACGAGCCCGGAGCGGGCCATGAGGTTGGCGAGCGGGTCGGCACGGCGCCAGCCGGAGACGCGCTTGGCGACGCGGCGGTTGGGGTTGCTGTCGTCCGGGTCGATCCACTCGGCCGCGACCACGGTGGGCTCGCGGATGACGTCGCCGGTGGCCGGATCGACGATGGTGGCGCGGCGGACGCGCTCGGGGGTGTCCGTGGTCATCACGCCTGACCGCCGGCGCGTTCGTCGCAGATGCGCTGCCAGGCCTTGGCGGACTGCTGGCGCACGAGGCTCTCAACGAGACGCTTCGACGACCTGAAGTTGGGCGGCAGCTTGTCGTTCGGCCCAAAGTCTTCCGCCTCCCTCTGGCGGAAATACGCGTACCACGCGTGGTCTTCGCGGCTCCACCCAACACGGGATTCGTCCGCGATCAGGAGCCTCGACGAGACTGGCTTGTGCTCCTCCCACCACTCTCGGAGCCGCGAGCACAGCTCGCCGAAGGAGGGCCAGAACGGCGACTGCTTAGCCACCGCGGCGAGGCTGGCATGGGTGAACGCCTCAGGCGGAAAATCCTCGGCGAGCAACTTGGCATAGCTCGTGATACGGGGCGCCATGTCGCTCGCGCTAGCGTTCCCTGCGGCGAGGATCATGAGCGATTTCAGCCAGCTCGCGATGTGCCTCAGGTTCGGGTCTTGTGACACGGTCGAACTCCGCAATGGGGTCGGCGTCGAAGTCGAGTTCGGCCCCGCTGAGCAGGGCGTGGGCGATGGTCTGGCGGGGCTTGCAGGCAGCCTTCAGCCACGCAATGGGCTCGGCCGGCCTGAGATCGCGGGCCTGCTGGATGGCCGTCAGCACGCGGGCTGCGTCGTCTCGCGCATCGCGGAGAAGCAGGCCGATCAGGCGGCGCGACTGGCCGTCGGCTTGGCCCGTGAGCGACCGCAAATCCGACAACCCGGATCGGAAAAGCTCGGTTCGGACATCGTGCGCCGGCTCGTCCGGCGCCTCTGAGCGAAGCGAAGAGGAATCTTCTTCTCTTAGGTCCTGTCTTGTCCTGTCTTGTCTTGTCAGCGGGGACGTCCGCGTCGTGTCCCCGTCTCCGTCCGCGTCCTGTCCCGGTCTCGTCCCGTTAGGTGACGGCGTCTCGTCCTCCCCGCCGTCCCCATCTCCGGGGCCGTTCCGTCTCGCCCTCCACGACGCCTTTCGGGTGCGTTCCTTGACGCGCCTGTCCCATGCTTCGAGCGCCTCCGCGGACAGCGCCTTGTGATACAATCGACCGTCGCTGCACTTGATGAACCCGTGCAGCGCGCTGGCTTTGACCTTGAGCCAGGTCTTCATGTCGCGGCCCAGGCCAGACAGATGGCAGAGGACGCGATCCTCGTCGGGGAGGCTGGCGGCAGGAACTTGCTGCCATGCGGCCCACCAGAGGCGGATTGCGCATCTGAACTCCGTGTCGGTAGCCCGCGCGTCAAAGTCGCTCGCAAACAACCGGTGACCAAAAAGAGGCATCCATGCCATGCCGCGCAGATCGCAGTCGGCGGGAGTGAGCGGCTCGCTCATTAATCACCTCTGATTCTGACGAAGTTCTCTCCGTCAAAAGCGAAGACGAGAAATCTGCTCAAGGTCGCTAGCGCTTTAGCTAGAGGATCCGTCGGGCGAACAACGGAATGAACCATATGCATCGCCCTACTGTCCCGCATCGCTCTCAAGCGGTGCTCAATTATCTCGCACTGTCGAAGCACCGCGCCGATGGAGTAAATCTTGGGTTTGATCTCTAGGATGACGTCGATCGTATCCCCGCCAGGCTCCGTGTATCGCACTCCATCCGAGCGCTTTTTCTCATAGGATGGCTTCCGGAATTGAAGTGCGATGTCGGCAAAGCAAATTCCGAACTTTCCCGCATAGAGACGTTCAGCTTGAAGCCAACTTCTCGTCCACACCAATTCTCCCTCCGCAGCGCCCGCTTCCGAGAAGCGCTGGGTCTTCCAGTTTTCGCGCAGCCATGCGTAGATTTCCGCTTGCATCTGATCATGCTCGGGCGTGCGGTCCCGAGCTGAGTCGTGCGCTTCGCTAGGCGTCATGCGCTGCTCCCTCTATTGATGAAGCTGTCGGGCAGGAGATTGAAGACAGCCCGCGCTGCGATACGCCGCGCATCGGACATGCGGCAGAAGCGTTCGTCGCAAATGCACAGGTCGCGGAGTCCGTGGGTATTTCCGGAAAAGTCGATCTGTGAGTTACGCCGCATGCGGTGCAACGACCGCGTGACCGTCGATTGGCTATGGCCGATACGCGCCGCGATCCATTGAACCCCTGGCCACGGCGCGCCGGATCGGATGATGCCGCGAACAGCAGCAAGCACGCAGTTGTCGATATCCTGACGGCGCAGCATGCGCTTTGGATTAAATCCCTTGAAGACTGCCGGGCGACTGCGTGGCGTCAACGTGCTCAATCGATCCACCCCAACTGCGTGCCGGGTTGGCCCACCTCCCAACAGATCCAGGCAAACGCCATTGCGCCGCCCTTGTCGCGCTGCTCCTCCAGATCGCCCTTCCACATCGTGACGCGGCGGGAGAAGACCCACACGCGGGCGGGAGGGTGCGGCCCGAAGATGCTCTTTCGCCGCTCGCTGCCCTCCAGGAACGCGATGCGCTGGATGATGGCGAGCTTGCGGACGCCCAGACCAAGCGCGTGGCGCACGAAGTCGCCGGCGATTCGGAATGGAGGATTGGTGATGATCGACTGGCAGCCGACCGGCATCTCTTGCTCGAGCAGGAAGTCCCGCCGCAGCACATCGGCGCGCTGGGGCTCCACGTCGCTGGAGACGACGCGGTAGCCCGCGGCCGCGATCGGATCGGACATCGCGCCATCGCCGGCGGCGCACTCCCATACGGCTCCCGGGAACGCCTCCCGTGCGAGCAATGCCTCGGTCGCCCAGGCGGGCGTGCGGAACCAGTCCAGGCCGGTGCGGGGCGTGCACCGACGCTCCCGGGCGAAGCGGTTGCCGGCCGGTATCGTGCTGGCGGGCGCGTCGCTCATGCCGCCTCCCGTCGCCGCGGCGCGGCCATCTGCTGGGCATAGCTCCACAGGCAGAGCGCATCCGCCTCGTTGTGCGTGCGCGGCTCCCACCCCTGCCCCCGGCACCACGCGACCACCTCATCCTTGGACACGCGGGCGGTGCCGATCATCGCCTTGCGCACGGCGTGGGCCGGCGCCTCACGGATCGGGATGCTGCGCCGGTACGCGAACACCTCGACCAGGAACGCGAGACCGAGCTGGATCCGTGCGGTGTTCGCGTGCGTCTGCGCCTGCGGCGGCAGCGGCGCCTCAACCACGATGCGGTCGAAATGCTGGACGGCATGAAGGTCGGACATGGCGTCCAGCAACGCCGCGCCCATCGCCCCATGCCCGGCGATGCCGGCGGGCAGGCGTATCTCGCCGTGATCCGGGGCGCGGCCAGCGCGGCCGCACGCCCAGCCGCACCGCGTCGAGATGTCCATGGCGAGGATCAGCGACATGAGGGCGCTACGCCGCGATCGGCGCATCTTCGGGGTTGCCGGCCTTCTTCCGCCGCCCCCGAGGTGCCTTCTCGTTCAGCCGGCCGGAGCGTTCCATAAAATCGCGGCCGGCGTCGTAGCCTTCACGCCAGACCTGTGCGTAGCGCGTGCCCGGCAGATGGGGCGAGTTGTCGGACGGATCGCCGCGGAGTGCCGCGTCGTATCCGGCCTGCTTCACGTCGGCCTCGCGGATCGTGTTCGCCGCCTCGTCGCTCGGCCGCTGCTCGTCGTCGTCGCCGAACAGATTGGCCTGGGTGCCGATCGGGATATTCGCCCATGCGGCGAGCCGCGCGAGTTCGCGGTTGAACTGCTCGACCGCATCCGGGTCCTGCTTCTGCAGGCGGAGAAGCTCGGTGATGACGCCGGGGTTGAAGCCGGCCGATTTCGCGGCCTTGAGCTTCGCGCGATAGATGCCGTTGGCCTCCTCGAACTCGCGCTTCGCCTTGCGGATTTCCGACCAGTGCTTGGCGAACTCGTCCGGTCCGGGCTGGTTGTGGCCGATCTCGGGATCGTCCGACATGCGACGCGCCATCAGCGCACTCCATGTGTGAGAGGGGGATGCGGTTGCGCTCCGCCCGCAAAATGCGCGCCGCCGCCCCGGTGGTCTGGAACGACGGCGCAGTTTGACAGGGAGGAACGCACGTCCGGCGACGTGGGCTTGCGGCCCGCGTCGGCATCGCGCACGGCGCGCGACGCTTCATGGCGGCCCGGGGCCGCGATGGGGTTGCAGCGCCGCGCCAGCTCGACCAGCCATGCGGCCAGAGCCGGCGGCGTTGCTTCGTACTCCGGCTTGCTGATGCTAGGGCGGGCCGTGGCGCGATTGCGGCCAGACCATAGGCCGACCGTATGTGTCGCCTCGCCCAGGCGCATGGGCATTTTCGGAACTCGGTTGGGGCCAATCCCAACGATATAGAGTCGCGTCCGTTTGCGTGCTCTATGCCCCCACCAGTGCTGATCGACTATGAGGGTCCATCCGCCGAACGCGTCTCGCCCGCCTGGATCAGGCAGGCCAGCAACGCGCCAGAGCGTGGAGTTGAGTGGGTGCTCCAGCACACCGCCCCATTCGCGCACCTGCTCGATCGCCCAAAGGGCGAGATCGCGTTCTCCGGGCATCGGCTTCGCGCAGTGCCGCAGACTGGCCCATGCGCGACACGGAGGATGCGCCACCACCGGCATGCCGCCCGGAAACGTCCGCGCATCGCGATCGATGTCGTACACGTCGCAGCCGGCGAGCCACTTGTAGACGCTATCGCGGCGCGCGAAGATAACGGCGATCTCTTTCACACGCGCCTCCCGCCCCGCGTCCGCTGCGGGAACAGCGACCGGTTGGCCCGCATCCACGACAGCAGCGTGCCGAACGGGATGCCGACGGCCCGGGCGATGTCGGCCTTGATCTCACCCTGCGCCCACAGATCGGCCGCACGCCGGACGATGCGGGCCTTCTGCAGGTCCGTGTAATCGACGCGGGGCTTGGTGAACGGGGCTTCGGGCTGCGCGGGCTCCGGCGTGGCGACCGCCTCGACGACGTGGCGCGGCTGCGCTGTCGGCTGCGGCACGGTCGGCTGCGGCATGGGCCGTCCCAATATTCTGGCAGCCACCTCCGGATGCTGGCGCGCAGCGATGGCACGTGCGCGCGCAATGGCCGCCTGGGCGGGGCTGAGGTCGCTCATCGGACTGCCCACCAGATCAGCATCCAGATCGCGCCCGACACAGCGCCGGCGACAGCCCACCAGCCGAGGCGCGGAGCGTCGTCGGCCTCGTCCGCGACGGTGACGTATCCCGCGCGCGCCAGCGCGGCCTGCGCATCCGCCTCGGTCGCGTAATGGGCATACTGCGCGTGGTCGTCCACGATGGCGTAGCCGCCGGTCTCGGCGGCGATGATGCGGAGGGGGGACGTCATGGGGCGGTCCCGACAGCGCTCTGCATCACGGCCAGCTTGCGCTTCATCTTGCCCGGCATCGCCAACAGACATGCCAGCGCACCTATGCAGTCGCCTGCTTGGGCGAGGCGCTGATTGCAGCACCGGCACATGATGCGGACGTTGCGGGTGCCAGGCGGTACACGGCCTCGGCGGAGCGGCATGATGTGGTCGAGAGAAGCGGCGCTTGCGACACCATGTGCGCCGCCGACTGAATGCGTGATCCGCACGCCGCAGCATCGACAGGGGGTTCCTACCGCCGAGGCCAGAAGCGCACGATAGCGGCTGCGGTCCTTCAATCGTCGGTTCGCTGACGAGGTGCGGGCGGTCACGGCGCATCTCCGCGCATCAGCCGCAACTCGCTGGCCGCATCCCGCAGCGCCTGACGCCATCCTTGGAGGCGCTCGAATAGCGAGCCTCGGCACCACATGAGCCGAACGACCCCCATGCGCAGCTCCGGAATCAGGCCGGTGGTGTATCCGAAGCCGCAGCAGCCGACCTCGACGCAGATTGCGAACATGGCGTTCCTCCCGCGCGTTCCGCGCGCCCCTCGTCGATGAGCCGATAGATTTCCTCGCGGACCTCGTCGCATTCGACGCAGAGCCGGATCAGCTCAGCCGCGCGAGGCGCGTTGACCTTCGCGAACCAGTTCTTCACCGCGCGAGGGTCGCTGTGGACCGCGCGAGAGACCCACGTGATCGCGTATCGGATCAGGCCGTACTTGCGTTGGAGACCCAGCGCGACGCGGCTCGCCACGATCTCGGATGTGATTGCGGCGGTGGTCATGACTTCTCTGTCGTCCTCCGCCCTGTTTCTGCGCACTCGACATGCTCCATGTTCTCGCTTGTCGAGGGCGGAACACGGTGAGCAGCAGAGGAGGCAGCAGCGATCGACGGTGAACACGCAGAGACGTTCGAGCCCCTGAGCAGGGCAGCGGATCGCCAGATCGAGGCGCTCCGCATGGAGCGGAGGTTGGTGCAGTTGGCAGCGCGGCGCGGACAGATGCGGCCGCCGCTGTCGCCGCAGGAAGCGGACGACCTGCGGGCGCGCGTGTGGCGCGCGTTGCTGACCGGGAAGGAGTGAGCGGGAGAGGCCGGGGGGAAGCCGCCTCCCCCGCTCTGCGTCGCCGCGGAGGTCCAGCCGCGTGCGACGACGAAGGTTGGGGCGATGACGGCTGGCAAACCCGCCACCGCCCCGTCCACCATGGGAGATGCGACACAACCCATGGAGGCTGAGATGGCCCACGACATCACGCGGCCTCCGATGCGGAGGCGGTGTGCTGGTTGACGAAGTCGTCCGCCGTGACGGCGCCGTTGGAGGCTGCTCGGATGAGATTGATCTCAATCGGCGTCGGGAAGCGGTGCCCGTGAACCAATCGATGCATCCGGACGCGCGAGGGGATACCAGCCTCGCGCCCCCAGGCGGCGACGGTCTTTCCGGTGCTCCTGATGTAATCGAGCAGCTGCATGGCGGGGAAAGTATCCGATCAGGATACTTTCGGTCAACACATTAGAAACCGACCGCGTATCTGCGTCGGCTACAATGACGCGCGATGACGCCCGCCCCTGTCACGCCGCTCAGCATTGCCATGGAGGTCACTGGCACACGCCCGATCGATCTCGCGCGCGCAACGCGGCTCACCAAGCAGACCATCTGGAAGCTGCAAAACGGCCGCCAGGCAATGACAGCCGAGAAGGCTGAGCAGATCGCGCCAGCCCTCGGCCTCCCGTGGCCGGGCCTGCTTGACCTCTACAAGTTGCGGGATCCTGAGCAGATAGCGCAGAAGGTCCGCGATTTGCTCGAGGGGAGCTCACCGACCATCCGGCCACCCCCGCAGCAGCCCGCGGACGATGGAGACGAACTCGCACGACTCACAGCGCTCTGGCCCGAGCTGGACGCCGACGCTCGAAAGACGCTCCTCCTCGCGGCGCTGCGCCTGCGCGATGGCATTCGCCTGGAGCGGGCGCACCTTGCCCCGGACCGGAAACGGCACGACGACCCCTGACCCCTGCCTGTCACAGCCCATCCACGCATCCCCCTTGGGTTGTGTTTTTCGGTCCCAAAGAAACCGTAGGCACAGCCGCGGCCGTCCGCATAGATGGGACTTTGTTCACCACTTAAGGTTGTGAATGCGCGCGATCTGCCGGTCCGCAAACGAGCGGATCGCCTCCTGGTCCAGCACGGCGGGCACATAGGATCGGCCGCGCAGGCGGATAAGACGGTCATCGACGAGCCGGCGCAGCAGCTTCTCGGCGCCACGACGGGACATCCGCAGGTTGCGGGCGACATAGGCCACCGTGGCGGGCCGTCGCATCTGGTGGGCGTCGTAGACGATGGCGAGCGCGGCCAGGCGGTTGAGCCGACCGACGGTATCGGCGGCGTCAGTCGTGAGACCGGCGATGAAGCCGGCCAGCGCCAGCCGTTGCCGGCGCGTCGGTCGGTTGGGGATGAGCATGACGCACGCTAACGCCCAAGGCGGCCAACCGGCGGGAGGTGCCGCGGCGCAACGCTGACATGCTCTCCTTCCGGCAACGCTGCGCAGTCCTCTGGGAGCTACTGACGCGGTTGCGTCCGATCGATGCCTTCATGAAGGCGGCAGAAGTGGATCGACAGTTTGAAAACGAAGAGATAAAAGCCTGCCATAGAGAGAGTAAAAAGCTTACATGACGATGTTCGGTGAATTTCCATGGGCACTGAATGTAGATCGTCGAGCAGAGCAACATGCTCTTCATCGAGAGGATTCTCTGCCGGCAGGTAGAACATACTTGTAACGGATTGCGATCTTATTGACTTCAATTTCGCTTCGATTTGTTCATTCTTCAGTCCGGCAGCGTCAAAGCGGGCACGGATATTGGACAGCTTGACAATAGGAGCAAATATAATCTTCGGAGGTAACGCACGTGCGTTCTCAGGCGCGACATCGCACGAGTTCGAAAGGACAATTCCGCGCACTGGTTTAATAGTGCCGGAAGCGAAGTGGTATACTTGAAGCCCGCGCCAGCCATCGCCCTGGAGCAGGTCTGCCTGAAACCGATCGGAAATGGGCGATATGAAGTAACCCGCGGTCGCCCCCTTACTCAGCGCGTCTAGGTCCTTCAACAGAACCTTCCGAGCTGGATCGGCGGTCAAGTAATAAGGGATCTGTAGTCGAAGCGCGTCCTCGTCGAAGCTCATTGTGGCCATCACGCCTCATAGAGGCTTTCAAGATCACTGAAGATTGCCGCTTCGAACTCTGCGCCCAAGCGCTCCTGACGCTGCGCGAACGAATAATAGAGTTCAGCGACCTGAGATGCGAACTGATCCACGTCAATCGAATCAATGGCGCTTGAATGACCAACGGAGTGCATGAACCTGCTATAGGTTCGAACTTGGCTGACTATCTCGTACGGATCATCCATCTCATACGGATCCTGGCGGATCAGGTATGAGACTTGGGTGGCCATGACAGCCGCACCCAGGGCCCATGCCATGGCTGAATGAGTCGGCCTGGCGGCTATGAGTTCAATCATACTTGGGGCCCATTTCATCGATTGTGCTTTGCGTTAAGCAACTGAAAAATTTAACCTTGTTGGCCTGACGTAGGCTTTCAACGGCGGGCGCGAGTTGCGCCGAAAATGTGGCGAAGTCCGGGAACTGAATGGAACGGATGGAGTCTATATCCACTACGGCCCCGACGATCTTCTTGCCGTCTGGCATTTGTCCCTGCGCTCCCGTTATGACTGACAAAATGTGAAGAATATCTCCTTCCTTACGGTGAACTTGTACAGACAGATGATCGTCCTTCGCCTCAACATCACCAACCCGAACGGAAAGATTAATCTTTGAAATCTGCTCAGCCTGAGTAGTGGCGCGGATTACATTTACGTATTTGATAGAATATCTATCGATAGGCGCGACTATGTTTGCTCTAGCGATCTTATCAACTATATCAAGGATTGCTTCTTTGAAGCTCGGCCACTTTGGGTAGGGCATTTTGCACCCCACTACCACATTGCGACTCCCAAAGGAGATTGTGACGTGACGCCAATCCAATCGCGTGATGGGCGCAAATGCCAAATTCGGATCGCTCTCCCTAATGGGACGGGGAATCTCGGCCGCTGGGAGTCGCGCAATCGCCGGCTTTGGATCGAGCAGACCAAACAAAAGGCCAGGCAGCAGGTCTGCCAGGTAACGATGGCCTCCGCCCACGCGCACCTCGAAGACCGCATCGACCAGCGGTTCGTGCTCCAACGCGGTAGGCAAATTCGTCATGAAACGGCGATCCTCTTCGACGTGGGCGTGCAAGTATCCTGCCCCCGCACACCTCGGGCAAGAATCCGGAACAGCGCCAATCTGCCCCTCCCTCACGATTCCCCCCCCCCCCCCACAAACCCCCCCCGGCCCGCCCCCCCCCCCCCCGCCCCGGCGCGCACCGCGGCCCCCGCGGCGCCCGTCCCCCAACCCCCGC
>Ga0182743_1000161_pt1 | contig 111171 bp, 100 predicted proteins | sample eDN3rd30CKraftOP_FD_128522 | JGI IMG/M metagenome (GOLD analysis project Ga0182743, IMG submission 128522) | Enriched Organic Plus compost microbial communities from Emeryville, California, USA - eDNA 3rd pass 30_C Kraft OP (version 2) (version 2) ...
AAGGTGGACCCACTCCTTCCCATCCCGAACAGGACAGTGAAACGCCTTCGCGCCGATGATAGTGGACTTCCCGTCTGTGAAAGTAGGTCATCGTCAGGCTCTTATCCCCCAAAACCCCAGCACAACCTTCGTGCTGGGGTTTTGTCTTTCTGCGCGACACTTTTGTTTGCTGCAATGCAGCATTGTGGCCGGCGTATGTCGGATCTGCCTGCTTGTCCCAGCGCAAAAATCTAACCGTTTGTTCATATTCCACGAATATTCAACACCGCGCGCGGCTAGAATTGCCCTCGTTCTGACTGCCCCAACGGGGACAGGCCCGCGCCTATGCAAGATATCGTCGTTCACATCCGCAGCCGGTCCAAGTTCGGTGACCAGATCGTTTCTTTCCCTACGCTCTATCAACTGAAACAATGGTGGCCGCAAGCCCGACTACGGGTGGTGGCCCAGCATGAAGTGTGCGGCTATTACCGGCTGTTGCCCTGGGTGGACGACTGCATCACCGCGCGGAGCCTTTCAGCGGCATTGCGGGCCACGCCCTGGCGGGCCGATATGATGGTTTGCCTGCATCACAGTAGTGAGCGCTACGGCCTGGTCGGCCTGTTGCGCCAACCTCGGGTCAGGCTCGGTTTTCGCAATAAGCGCCTGCTCGATTTCGCCTGGACTCACTCCTGGAGAAAGGACGTCAACGAGTACATCGGGCTGGCTAATCTGTATCTGCTCAATACTTACCAGCCCGTGCAAGCCGAGCCCACGATACGGCGGTGTTTCGAGGAAATCGCGGCGTTGGCCACCGGAGCCCCGCCCCAGGCCGACATCGTCCTGATTCCCGGTGGGGGAGACGGCGATTTCAAACGATGGGGTATCAAGAACTTCGTTGCCTTGGCCGATTTGTTGAAAGCCCGTTTGGGAACCCATACGCGCTTCACCTTCGTGCTGGGGCCGGCTGAATCCGCCGAATTGGTACAACTGCAGGCCCTGGCGCGCCCCGATTTCGAACTGGTCAGCGGCCGTTCGATTCCTGAATTGTCGGCACTGATGCTGGGCGCGCGCCTGGTCGTGGCAAACGATTGCGGTCCTTCGCATATCGGGCAAGGAGCATGCGTGCCCTATGTAGGAGTATTCAACGAGTCCAACCCGGAGTGGTTCTGGGACCGCCCGTATTCTGCACACGTTTGTCCGGCACCGGGGTGCATCGATATCCAGGCCGTGCTGCCGGATGACGTCGCCCAGGCGTGCTTCAAGGTCTTGCAGGCGGCACCGGCGCGCTAGGGCAGCAGGATGCCCACGCGGCGCAGCAGGCGGGCGGTTTCGTACAACGGCAGCCCCATCACCCCGCTGTAGCTGCCCGCCAGGTGAGCGATGAAAGTGCCCGCCAGCCCCTGGATGCCGTATGCCCCTGCTTTGCCATAGGGCTCGCCGCTGTCGCAGTAGCGCCCGATATCGGCTTCGGTGAGCTCGTGCATGCGGACTTCGGAAACCGACACGGCTTCGTGCAATTGCCCGGCATGCCACAGCGCGACTGCTGTGTGTACCTGGTGCAGGCTGCCTGACAGGCGGGCCAGCATGCGTGCGGCGTCGGCGCGGTCGGCCGGCTTGCCCAGCACCTCGCCTTGCAGCACGACAGTGGTGTCCGCGGCCAGCACGGGCAGCACCGGCAGCTGCTGGGCAGCCATCCATAGGCGGCCGCGTTCGGCTTTGTCGCGGGCGGTGCGCCGTACATAGTCGGCTGCCGTCTCACCTTCGTGTTGTGGTTCGTCTTCTCCGGCGGGAGCAGGCACCTGCAGCACCGTGTGCGCCAGGCCGATCTGGTCCAGCAGTTCGCGGCGACGGGGGCTGGCAGAGGCCAGGTACAGGCGGGGCGTGCCGGAGACGGAGTCTGGACTGGATGCCATGGTTTCAGGCGCGGTGATAGGGATGGTTGGCCAGGATGGCCCAAGCCCGGTAAAGCTGTTCCGCCAGCACTACCCGCACCATGGGGTGGGGCAGCGTCAACGAAGACAGGCGGATCTGGCCATCGCAAGCGCTTTTCAGGGCATCGTCCAGGCCGTCGGGGCCGCCTACCAGGAAGACAACGTCGCGCCCGCCCGCCCGCCATTGTTCCAGCCGTTGCGACAACGCCATGGTGGTCAGGTCGCGGCCGCGTTCATCCAGGGCCAGCCGCAGTGCACCGGCGGGGATGGCCGCTTCGATGCGGCGCGCTTCGGCGGCCATCATCTGTGCCGGCGTTTTGCCGGTCGTGCGTGGCTCGGGTTTGATTTCCCGTAGCTCGAGCGCGCAATCGGGTGGCAGGCGCTTGGCATAGTCATCCCAGGCTGTCTCCACCCAGGCGGGCATGCGATTGCCGACGGCGATGACGATGAGTTTCACGAGGGCGGTCAGTCGTCGGAGTCGTCGAAGTCGGCCAGCGAACCCGCGGCGGGCGCCGTACCGGAACCCGGGAGCAGCCTGACGCGCACGGGTTTGTCGCCCCAGATCTCTTCCAGGTTGTAGTACTGCCGGATGGCAGGCTGCATGATGTGGATCACGATATCGCCCAGGTCGACGACCACCCATTCGCCGGTGTCTTCGCCTTCGACGGTGATGCCGCTCAGCTTGAGCGCGCGGCCGCGGTCGGCCACGCTGGCGGCGAGGGCGCGGGTCTGCCGGTTCGAGGTGGCGCTGGCGATGACCACGCGGTCGAACAGGCTGGTGAGATGGGTCGTGTTGAAGACCTTGATGTCCTGTGCCTTCACGTCTTCCAGGGCGTCGATGACGGCACGTTGTAGTTTCTGTATATCCATGTTCACAAATATAACCCGCCAGCGAAGGCGGTTTTGAGGCCCGGAGGGCGGAAGGCTAGCGGTACAGGCCGTGCCGGGCGATGTAGCGGGCTACCGTCGCCGGCAGCAGGCCAGCGGTGGATGCGCCGCGTGCCAGCCGGCCACGGATGTCGGAGGCGGATATCGCCATGGGCGAGAACGGCAGCCGGATCAGACGGCGGCGATGCGCGGCGAGCCAGCTGGCCAGTTCGGCTGGCGGAGCCAGGGGAGCACCCGGGCGAGCCGCCACCGCCAGGTCTACATGTCCGGCAATGGCCTGCCATTGACGCCAGGTGCAGAAATTGGCCAGCTGGTCGGTGCCCAGCAGCCATACATATTGGGCATCGGCGGGCAGGGCGCGCACGGTGTCGATGGTGTAGGTGGGGCCGCCGCGCTCGAGTTCGACAGGGTTGACCGCCAATTGCGGCTGTCCGTCGACGGCCAGTTCTATCATGCGCAGGCGGTGCCCGGCGGATGCGCGCAGCGGTGCGCGCTGCCACGGATTGGCCGCCGGAATGAGCTGCACGGAATCGAGCCGCAGTTTGGCCGCCGCCGCGCGGGCCAGGGCCAGGTGCGCCAGGTGCACCGGATCGAAGCTGCCGCCCAGCAGGCCGATGCGCTTCACGCCCAGTCCCGCGGTTGCAGGAAGCCGGCCAGGGCGGCTTCGGGCGAGCCGGCCGCCGGCTGCCAGTCGTAGCGCCATTGCGCCATGGGCGGCATCGACAGAAGAATGGACTCAGTGCGCCCGCCAGACTGCAGGCCGAACAAGGTGCCGCGGTCGAAGACCAGGTTGAATTCGACATAACGGCCGCGACGATAGGCCTGGAAATCGCGTTGTGCCTGGGTGTAAGGAGTGTCGCGGCGGCGCTGCACGATGGGCAGGTACGCCGGCAGGAAGGCGTCGCCCACCGAGCGTAGCAAGGCGAACGAGGCATCGAAACCAGGTTCGTTGAGGTCGTCGAAGAAGATGCCGCCGATGCCGCGCATTTCTTGCCGGTGTTTCAGATAAAAATACTCGTCGCACCAGCGCTTGTACTGCGGGTAATACGCCGCGCCGTGGGGATCGAGCGCCGCGCGGCACACCTGGTGGAAGTGCCGGGCGTCGTCTTCGAAAGCGTAATAGGGGGTGAGATCGAGCCCGCCGCCGAACCAGAAGACGTCATTTTCGTCGTGGCCCGGTCGCGCCGCCGCCACGAACATGCGCACGTTCATGTGCGTGGTGGGGACGTAAGGGTTGCGCGGATGCAGCACCAGCGATACCCCCATGGCCTGCCACGAGCGGCCCGCCAGCTCTGGCCGATGAGCGCTGGCCGAAGGCGGTAGCCGCGTGCCGTGCACATGGCTGAACAGCACGCCCGCGCGTTCGAGCAACTGGCCGCCCTCGATCAGACGAGATACGCCGCCTCCGCCTTCGGGACGCTGCCAGGTATCGGTACGGAAGCTCTCGCCGCCGGCTTGCTCCAGCGCCTGGACGATATTGTCCTGCAAACCGGTGAGGTAGGCGTGGACGTCGGAAACCGGAACTGCGCTCATCTTGCTGCCTGTGGAATCACGGCTTGGTTTTCTGTTGCGAGGGCCTGAGCGCGCGCCAGCCGATGTCGGTACGGTATTGCCGTCCGTCGAACTGGACCGCGTCGACCGCCGTATAGGCGCGTTCGCGCGCCATGCGCACGGAGTCGCCCAGGGCGGTGACGCACAGCACGCGGCCGCCGGAGGTCTTGAGCTGGCCATCTTCGAGCCGGGTGCCGGCATGGAAAATGGCGCAGTCTTCGGTGTCGGCCGGCAGCGGGGCAATGACGTCGCCGCTGCGGGGAGTACCCGGGTAGTTGTGCGCGGCCAGCACCACGCCCAGCGCCGTGCGGCGGTCCCAGACGATGTCGGCCTGGTCGAGCGTGCCTTCGACGGCATGCTCCAGGGCGTCGAGGAGATCGCTCTTGACCCGCATCATGATGGGCTGGGTTTCGGGGTCGCCCATGCGGCAGTTGAATTCCAGCGTCTTGATGGCGCGGTCGGGATCGTCGCCAGGCGCGATCATGAGGCCGGCATACAAGAAACCCGTATACGGGATGCCATCGCGCGCCATGCCCTGCACAGTGGGCAGGATGATCTCGCGCATGATGCGGTGGTGGAGTTCGGGCGTGATGATCGGCGCAGGCGAATAGGCGCCCATGCCCCCGGTGTTGGGGCCGGCGTCGCCATCGAGCAGGCGCTTGTGGTCTTGGCTAGTGGCCAGCGCCAGCACGTTGCGGCCGTCGACCATGACGATGAAGCTCGCTTCTTCGCCTACCAGGCATTCTTCGATGACGACGCGGGCGCCGGCCTGCCCCAGGCTGCCATCGCCCAGCATGGCGTCGACGGCGGCGTGCGCCTGTTCGAGGTCGGCGGCTACCACGACGCCCTTGCCGGCAGCCAGGCCATCGGCCTTGATGACGATGGGCGCGCCCTGCTCGTCGATGTAGGCATGCGCCTTGGCCGGGTCGGTGAAGGTTTCGTAGCGCGCGGTCGGGATGCCGTGGCGCACCATGAAGGCCTTGGCGTAGTCTTTCGAGCTCTCGAGCTGCGCGGCCGCCCGGGTGGGGCCGAAAATTTTCAGCCCGCGCGCGCGGAACACGTCAACCACGCCGGCGGCCAGGGGCGCCTCGGGGCCCACGACGGTAAGAGACACGCCCTCGCGCACGACGAAATCGGCCAGTTCTTCAGCGCTGGTGAGCGGCACGTTTTGCAGCAGATCGCCTTCTTCGGTGCCGCCGTTGCCCGGCGCCACATAGACTTTGTGGACGCGGGGGGAGCGGGCCAGGCGCCAGGCCAGGGCGTGTTCGCGGCCGCCGGAGCCGATTACCAGGAGTTTCATGTTCGGTTCAGTTGCTTCTTAAAGTAGCCATGGCAGGGCGCCGCGGCAGGCAAGGCACGAGGGGCCGGCACGGCGAATTCGCCATGCCGTGGGGATCATTGCGCTTCGTCGAAGACGACGGTGGTATAGACTTCCTGCACGTCGTCCAGGCCTTCGAGGGCGTCGAGCAGTTTCTGCATTTTCACGGCGTCTTCGCCGGTGAGTTCGGTTTCGTTCTGGGGCTTCATGATGATGCCCTCGACCTCGGCCTTCAGGCCGGCCGCTTCGAAGGCCTGGCGTACCGCGGCGTAGTCGGCGGGCGCGCAGATGACTTCGATGACGCCTTCGTCGTCGGTGGTAATGTCTTCGGCGCCGGCTTCCAGCGCGGCTTCCATGACGGCGTCTTCGGCGGTGCCGGGCGCGAACACGAATTGGCCGCAGTGCTTGAACATGAAGGCCACAGAGCCTTCCTGCCCCAGGTTGCCGCCGTTCTTGGCGAATGCATGCCGTACCTCGGCCACCGTGCGGGTGCGATTGTCGGTCATGCAATCGACAATGACCGCGGCGCCGCCGATGCCATAGCCTTCGTAGCGGACTTCTTCATAGTTGGCGCCATCAGCCCCGCCCGCGCCGCGCTGGATGGCGCGCTGGATGTTGTCTTTGGGCATGTTGGCGTCGGTGGCCTTATCCCAGGCCATGCGCAACCGCGGATTGCTGTCCGGGTCGGGGCCGCCGGCCCGCGCCGCGACGGTGATCTCACGAATGATTTTGGTCCAGAGCTTGCCCCGCTTGGCGTCCTGCCGACCCTTGCGGTGCTGGATATTGGCCCATTTGCTGTGTCCGGCCATGATGTCCCAGAAGGTGATATAGGCAAAAGCGGCATTTTACCGTGGATGGCGGGCCGGGTTGGCGATTGTGGCAATCCAGGCCCACAATCGGCGGCTCACGCAATACACTTGTGGCACCAATTTTGCGCCGCCCGGAGAGCTGCCATGCCCGATCCCATCATCGTCGCCCAGAACGCCAAGGTCCAGCTGGCCCTGCTGCCGGCGCTGGCCAACCGCCACGGCTGCATCACCGGCGCTACCGGCACGGGCAAGACCGTTACGTTACAAGTGCTGGCCGAGACGTTCTCGCGCATTGGCACCCCCGTGTTCATGGCGGACGTCAAGGGCGACCTTACCGGTATTTCCCAGGCGGGGGCCGCCACGCCCAAGCTGCAAGAGCGGCTGAAGGCGCTGGGCCTGCCCGAGCCGGCGTGGGGCGCCAGCCCGGCCGTGCTGTGGGATGTATTTGGCGAGCAGGGGCTGCCCGTGCGGGCCACCGTGTCAGACATGGGGCCCCTGCTGCTGTCGCGCATGCTCGAACTCAACGACACCCAGGAAGGGGTGTTGACGCTGGTGTTCCGCGTAGCCGACGACGAAGGCCAACTGCTGCTCGACCTGAAAGACCTGCGCGCCATGTTGCAGAACGTGGCCGACCGGGCCGCCGAGCTCAAGACCCGCTACGGCAATGTGTCGTCGGCATCCGTCGGCGCCATCCAGCGTAGCCTGCTGACCCTGGAGTCCCAGGGCGCCAAGCAGTTCTTTGGCGAGCCGATGCTCGATGTCAACGACCTGATGCGTACCGATGCGCAGGGCAGGGGCATCGTCAACATCCTGGCGGCCGACAAGCTGATGCAGTCGCCGCGGCTTTATGGCGTGTTCCTGCTGTGGCTGCTGGCGGACCTGTACGAAAAACTGCCCGAAGTCGGCGACCGCGACCAGCCCAAGCTGGTGTTTTTCTTCGATGAGGCGCACCTGTTGTTCGACGATGCGCCCAAGGCCTTGCTGGACAAGATCGAGCAGGTGGTCCGGTTGGTGCGCTCCAAGGGGGTCGGGGTGTATTTCGTGACCCAGAACCCCCTGGACATTCCCGATTCGGTGCTGGGCCAGTTGGGCAACCGGGTCCAGCACGCGCTGCGGGCATTCACGCCGCGCGACCAGAAGGCCGTCAAGACGGCCGCGCAGACCATGCGGCCCAATCCCGGCCTAGACATCGAAGCCGCCATCACTGAACTGGGGGTGGGCGAGGCGCTGGTGTCGCTGCTGGACGCCAAGGGCCGGCCGTCGCCCACCGAACGGGCGTGGATTATGCCGCCGGGCAGCCGCATCGGCCCCGCCACCGACGCCGAGCGCAAGGCGCTGCAGGATGCCGCCATGGTGGCCAAATATGCCCAGACCGTGGACCGCGAGTCGGCCTACGAGGTGCTGAACGCCCGCGCCAGTGCAGAGGCGTCGGCTGCCGGGGCGCCGGCCGGACACCCGCAAGACCCGGCCGGCTCGTCCCGGGGCAAAGGCGGCGCTGGCGATTCCGGCGGCCTGATGGACGGCCTGAACGATGTGCTGTTCGGCTCCACCGGGCCTCGTGGCGGCCGGCGCGACGGCGTAGTGCAGTCGGTGGTCAAGAGCACGGCCCGCACGCTGGCGCGCCAACTGGTGCGGGGCGTGCTCGGCTCGCTGCTGGGTTCGCGGCGGCGCTAGCCGCGCGTGGCCCGCGTCAAGCCACGAAGGCGCTGACGTCCTCCAGCGTGGCGGCGAAGCGCTGCACCATGTCGCGCACCTGCGCGGCCTCGATGATGAGCGGCGGGCAGAAGGCCACCGTGTCCTGGATGCCGCGCACGATCAGGCCGTGCGCGTGCGCCCGTTCGTACGCATGCGCGCCGGCCTTGCCCAGCGGGTCGAACGGACGGCGGCTGGCCTTGTCGGCCACCAGTTCGACGCCGGCGATCAGGCCCAGGCCACGCACTTCGCCTACCAGCGGGTGGTCGGCCAGGGCGCGCAGCTCCTGCTGCAGCAAGTCGCCCATTTCGGCGGCATGCTCGATCAGGCCGCGTTCGTCGATGATGTTCAGGTTCTCCAGCGCCACGGCGGTGGCCACCGGATGGCCGCTGGCGGTATAGCCGTGCCCGAAGGTGCCCAGTTGCCCGCTGTGGGCAGCCACGGCGTCGGTCACCTTGGCGTTCATCAGCACCGCGCCCAGCGGTTGGTACGATGAGGTGATCTGCTTGGACAGCACCATGATGTCGGGCTCGATGCCGAGCACGTCGCTGCCAAAGCGCTGGCCCAGGCGGCCGAAACCGGTGATGACCTCGTCGGCAATGACCAGCACGTCGTATTTGCGGCACACCGCCTGGATCTTCTGCCAGTAGGTGCGCGGCGGCACGATGACGCCGCCAGCGCCCATTACCGGTTCGCCGATGAAGGCGGCGATGGTGTCCGGTCCCTCGCGCAGGATAAGGGCTTCGAGCTCTGCGGCCAGGCGCGTGGCGTAGTCTTCTTCGGATTCGCCCGGCAGGCCATTGCGGTAGTGGTGCGGGCACGCCGTGTGCAGCATGCGCGGCAGCGGCAGGTCGAAGTCTTTGTGGTTGCCGGCCAGGCCGGTCAGGCTGGCCGACGCCACGGTCACGCCGTGATAGCCACGCTGGCGCGCGATGATCTTTTTCTTGTCGGGGCGGCCCAGCGCATTGTTGTAGTACCACACCAGCTTGATGACGGTGTCGTTGGCTTCCGAGCCGGAATTGGTGAAAAAGGCTTTGGCCATGCGTCCGTCGGTGTAGCCGATCAGGCGCTCGGCCAGCTCGATGGCCGGGGCATGCGACTTGTGCGTGAACGTGTGGTAGTACGGCAGCTTCTGCAATTGGCGCGTGGCCGCCTCGACCAGCCGCTGCTCGCCGAAGCCGACCGCCACGCTCCACAGGCCGGCCATGCCTTCGAGGTACCGGCGGCCCTGGTCGTCATATACGTACACGCCTTCGCCGCGTTCGATCACGATGGGGCCGGTGCGCTGGTGCACGACGGCATTGGTATAAGGGTGCAATTGGTACTGCACATCGCGCAGCTGGGTGTCGTTCAGTGTGGTCATGAGCGTGGTCTGGAAAGTGGGCTGGGCAATGCGCCGGCCGCTGGATCAGCTTGTTATATCATCATCAGGGCACGGCAGGCGGCTGCCCACCTGCTGCCCCGCCGCATTCATTTCTCCCGACCCGACCGCATCCGCCATGAAAATCGTCTTTGCCTCCAGCCACGAAATCACGCCTCACGAATGGATCGACCCGCTCGCGGCGGCGTTGCCTGGCGCCGAGGTCGTCTTGTGGCGGCCCGACCTGCCTGTGCTGGACGCCGACATCGCGGTGGTATGGGGGCCTCCGGCCGAGTTGTTCGAGCGCGAGCGCAAGCTGCGCGCGGTGTTCAACCTGGGCGCCGGCGTGGACGCCTTGTTCAAGCTGCCCACGCTGCCTGCCGGCCTGCCCATTGTGCGACTGGAAGATGCCGGCATGGCCGTGCAGATGGCCGAATACGCCGTATGGGCCGTGGTGCGCGCCAGCCGGCAACTGGACGACTATGCGGCGCAGCAGCGGGCGGGGGTCTGGCAACCCCTGCCGGAGCTCGATCGCACCCAGTGGCCCATCGGCGTGCTGGGCACTGGTGTAATGGGCACCCGGGTGGCGCAGACGCTGGCGGGGCTCGATTACCCCGTGGCAGGCTGGTCGCGCAGCGGCAAGGTGCCGGCGGGCGTGCAGGGCTATGCCGGGCTCGAGCGACTACCCGCGTTTCTGGCGCGCACTCGCGTGCTGATCAATACCTTGCCACTGACTGACGAAACCCGCGACATCCTGCGCCACGATACCCTGCAACAATTGCAGCCGCAGTCTTATCTGATAAACATGGGACGTGGAGAGCACCTAGTCGAGGAAGATCTCCTGGCCCTGCTCGAATCCGGCCATATGCACGGCGCTACCCTGGATGTGTTCCGCCACGAGCCGCTGGCCGCCGGGCACCCGTTCTGGAACCATCCGCGGATTACCGTCACGCCCCATGTGGCGGCGCTCAGCCTGCGGCGCGAGACGATCGCGCAGGTGGCGGACAAGATCGGCCGCTTCATGCGCGGCGAGCCGCTCACGGGCATGGTCGCGCGCGACCGCGGCTACTAGGACCCAGGGCGTTTCGGCCTGCTGCTCATGCAGCACGAGCGGCCGGCCTTGATCTGAGACAAGGCGAAAGTGTAGGACTGACTCCTACACTGCCGCATGGAAACGCGCACCTCTGCTCTAGATCTGGTGGCTCCGGCCGGCAGCCTGGCCGCCCTGAAAGCGGCCCTGAACGCCGGCGCCGATGCCGTGTACCTGGGCCTGAAAAATGCCACGAACGCACGCAATTTCGCCGGCCTGAACTTCACCGAAGCCGATGTCCGCGCAGGCGTCGACCTGGCCCACTCCATGGGACGGCGCGTGCTGTTCGCCATCAATACCTTCCCACAGGCGGGCCGCACCCAGGAATGGCGCGCCGCCGTCGACGCGGCCCACGCCCTGCAGGCCGACGCCGTCATCATGGCCGACCCCGGCCTCATGGCCTATACCCGTGACCGCTACCCGGACCTGCGCCTGCATATGTCGGTGCAAGGCTCGGCCACGCACGCCGACGCCATCGAACTGATGCGCGAGCAATTCGGCATCAGCCGCGTGGTGCTGCCGCGGGTGCTGACCATGACCGAAATCGGCAAGATCTGTGGGCAGACTTCGGTTGAAATCGAAGTCTTCGGTTTCGGCAGCCTGTGTGTCATGGCAGAAGGCCGTTGCCTGCTGTCGTCATATGCCACGGGCGATTCGCCCAACAACAAGGGCGTGTGCTCGCCGGCTCATGCGGTGCGTTGGTACGAGACCGACAGCGGCCTGGATGCCCGCCTGAACGGCATTCTCATCGATCGCTATGCCGAGGGCGAGCCGGCTGCGTATCCCACCTTGTGCAAAGGCCGCTTCGACGTCGAAGGCCAGGCCGACTATGCCATCGAAGAGCCTGCCAGCCTCAATGCATTGGGGCTGCTGCCGGCCATCCATGCCATGGGCGTGTCGGCCATCAAGATCGAAGGGCGCCAGCGCAGCCCCGCATACGTCGGCCAGGTGGTCGCCACGTTGCGCGCCGCGCTGGATGCCGTGCAGGCCGACGCGGCGCGCTATTCAGTCAAGCCCGACTGGCTGACCGCGCTGGCGCGCCACGCCGAAGGGGCCCAAGTCACGCAAGGCGCTTTCGATCGTCCCTGGAAATAATTCCCATGCCTTATCAGATTTCACTGGGCCCGCTGCTGTACTACTGGCCCCGGCGCACGGTACTGGACTTCTACGCCGCGGCCATCGACAGCCCGGTCGATATTGTCTACATCGGTGAAACCGTTTGCAGCCGCCGCCATGAACTGCGCGCCGCGGACTGGCTGGATCTCGCCCGCGCCTTGCGCGACGCCGGCAAGACGGTCGTGCTGTCCAGCCAGACTCTCATCGAGACCAGCGCCGATGCGCACGCGTTGCGGCGCCTGTGCGACAACGACGACTTCCTGCTCGAAGCCGGCGAAATCGGCGCATTGCGCCATCTGAAGGGGCGCCAGTTCGTCGCGGGCCCGCACATCAACGCCTACCACGGCGACACTCTGGCCTGGCTGGCAACGCAAGGCGCCGTGCGCGTCGTGGTGCCGGTCGAGATGGACCGCGACACGCTGCGCGCCCTGTTGCAGGAACGGCCCTCCGGCCTGCAGGCCGAGGTCATGGTATGGGGCCGCTTGCCGCTGGCATTTTCAGCGCGCTGTTTCACCGCGCGTCATTTCCGCTTGAAAAAAGACGCCTGCGAGTTCCGCTGTATCGAGTATCCCGACGGCCTGCCGGTGCAGACACGCGAAGGCCAGCCGTTCCTGGCCTTCAACGGTATCCAGACCCAATCGGCCGCATGCCTGGATCTTCTTGACCAGGCCGGCGAACTGGCGGCCATGGGCGTCGAGGCGCTGCGTGTCAGCCCGCAATCGCAGAACACCCTGCAGGCCGTGGCCGCACTGGATCAAATACGCCGGGGCCTGCCATTGCAACCTGTCGCGCCGCCCGAGGGCATAGACCGCTGTAACGGCTATTGGTACGGCCGCGCCGGCATCGATTACCTGGAAAATCTCTCATGAACCGCCTTACCGCCATGCTCTCGCGTCTCGACCGCCTGTTGCCGGCGCCCGTGGTGTCGGCGCGTTTCGCGCTGGGGCTGGAAATCGCCCGCCATTTCAAATGGCTGCAGCCCCCCGTGGAAATCGAGGGCAAGCGCTTCGCCATCAAGATCGAAGACCTGGGCCTGCGCAGTTGCTTCACGTGCCGGCAAGGCCGCTTCCGGCCCTTGTGGGCTTCCGAGGTCGATCTTGAACTGGGCGCTTCGCTGGGCGATTTCGCCGCGCTGGCGCGAGGCACCTCAGACGCCGACACCTTGTTCTTCCAGCGCCGCCTGCGCATTGCCGGAGACACCGAACTGGGGCTTATCGTAAAGAACTGGCTGGATGCCACCGAGCGGCCCGGCTGGCTGCGGCGCGTGGGCGGGGCGGCCTGACGTCATGGGAACCCCTGACCCGACCTTGCCGCTGGTTTATTCGTGCTCGGGTTGTTCCAACGTGGCGCAACTGGCCAATTACCTGGCCGTACGGTTGGATCACGAAGGCAAGGCAGAGATGTCGTGCATCAGCGGCGTGGGCGGTGGCGTGCCCATGCTGGTGAAACGAGCCCGCAGCGGCCGGCCCATACTGGCGCTGGACGGCTGCGTGCTAGCGTGCACCCGTGCGTGCCTGGCCAAGGCCGGCGTGGAACCAACCCGCCATATGGTGTTGAACCAGTATGGCGCCACCAAGCGCTACCACCAAGACAGCACCGAAGCCGAGCGGGCGGCAGCCTGGGAGGTAGTGTCTACTGTTGCGGTGCAGTTGGCCGCCGAGGCCGACTTCGACGCACAGCGCTAGCGTGCGGCCGCCGCCTGACATGGCGGCGGCGAGCTTGCATCAATATTTCAGATGGGCTTCAGATAAGCGCGGCGGCAGAGTGCCCGGCAGGCGCTTCTTGTTCGCTGGCCGGCATGACGCCGTTAAGCAGGTAGTCGATGAGTTCGCGCACGGGGCGAATGGCGTCACCGAACGGCAGTTTCGAGGCGCCACGGAAGAATAGGCCCTTGTCGACCTCGCCACGCACTGCGGCAGCCAGTTTCAGGTCGATGCAGAACTGTCCGAAACGGGCCAGGCCGTCGCGCAATCCGCATTGAGAAAGGCAGTCCATGCGTTGGGTGCAGCGGCGCGGATCGGGGCGGGCGTTATCCTGCAGGCGTTTTTCCTGGCGCAGGTAGCGCACGAGCCAGGGGGTGGCCACTGCACGCGCCGGCAGGCCAGCCACGCTGATGAATTCCTTGAGCTGGGTAGGATCGGCGTCGATGAGGACCTGCTTGAAATTGCGATGCGCGTCGCCTTCTTCGGTGACGGCAAAGGCGGTGCCCACTTGTACGGCGTCGGCTCCATGGGTGAGCCAGTGCTTGACCTTTTCGTGGCTGCCCACGCCGCCGGCGACGATGAGCTTGGGCGCGTCGCGGTTCAGGCCGAGCTCGTCGAACAGGGCGCGGCATTCGGCCAGCACCCGGCCGAAGCTGAAGCGCTCGTCACGCAGCTCGGACAATTTGGTGGCGCCCAGGTGGCCGCCGGCGTGAGCCGGGTGTTCGATGACCACGGCCGAGGCCAGCCGGCCTTTTTTGAGCCACTTTTTGAGCACGACCGCGACCCCGCGGGCTTCGGACAGAATGGGAATGAGCGCGACCTTGTCGTGTTCGGCGGTCATGTCGGGGAGGTCGAGCGGCAGGCCGGCGCCCATGACGATGGCGTCGGCGCCGCTTTCGCAGGCCTGTTTCACCAGCGCCGCGTGGTCGCGCACGGCTTTCATGACGTTGACGGCGATCAGGCCGCGGCCGTTGGACAATTGGCGAGCGGCCTGGATTTCGCGGTCGAGCGCCACGCAGTTGGCCTGATCGATGGCCGCCCGGTCACGGCATTTGATGGTTTTTTCGACCAGGTCGGGGTGGTGGTGGCGCAGGTCGACGCTGGCGATGGTGCCGATGGCGTTTTCGTTTGCGACTGCGCCGGCCAGGCGGTGCGCCGAGACGCCCACCCCCATGCCGCCTTGGACGATGGGTAGCAGCTCACGGCCGGCGAGAGTCAGTGTTTTGAACCACATGGATACAGAATCCCTAGTTTGGGCAATAGCGCAACGGTAGGCTAAGCGGCCTTGCTGTGTATTGCGCGATATCAATGCACCTAGCGATAGGCGAAGTGCGGAAAAAGCGCCCGGAGTTCGTCCAGGGCCCCGGCGCTGAGCGTGGCGGATGGCGCGGCGCCGGGCGAGGCGCGGTGATTCTGCACCGCGTAGTGGCGCACGCCGCGCCGGGCGAGATCGCGCGCCAGGTCGAGCAGGGCGGGTTCGGCCAACCAGCGGGGGCTCCAGGTGGTGCGGCATTCGAACTCGATATGGCTGGCCAGCAGCGAGTCGAGGCAGGCCTGGGTAGCCGCGTAGGTGCCGGCGCGGCCGGTAAGGGCGTCGTGGCCCGCGGCGTCCGCCTTGACGTCGAAGCCGACCCAGTCCAGGCTGGGCAGCAGGTCTTGCAAGCGCGACGGGTAGATGCCTGCCGTGTGCAGCGCGACACGGAAGCCAAGGCTGCGCACGGCTCGTACCATTTGCGGCAGCCGGGGTTCGCTGAGCGGCTCGCCGCCCGAGAAGACGACCGCATCGAGCAGGCCCTGGCGGCCGTTCAGGAATTCGAGCACGGCTTTCCAGTCGTAGTGGCCGCCGCGCACTTGCAGATGCGGATTGTGGCAGTAGCTGCAGCGCCAGGGGCAGCCGGCGATGAAGACCACGCAGGCCAGCATGCCGGGCCAGTCGACGCTGGAATAGGGCACGATGCCGCCTACGGACGGCTCGCCGCGCGGCACCGACGGCAGGGCCGCCGGCGCCGTGACCCATTGCAGGGCCGTTTCGGGGGCGTCAGGCAACGCGCTGCTCGGAGAAGAAGCGGCGTTCATTGAATTCGCCCTGCTTGCCGATATTGAATGAGGTAACCGGCCGGTGATAACCCATGACGCGCGTCCAGATTTCGCAGCGCACGCGCTGGCTGTCGTCGAGGACCGGGGAGGCTTGGGAGGTAGAGGCTGAAGTCAGGGTTTGCATGAGTGCTCCTGGGTGAAAGGAAGCGGGCCGGGCGACGCCTGGCCCTGGGTGCCGGCGCGCGAGCGCCTAGCCGTGGTTGCATGCCTGCTGTCGGGAGAGCAGCTCGGCATCGCATTTGGGGCAGAACTCGTGCCGGCCGGACAGATATCCGTGCGTGGGGCAAATGGAGAACGTCGGGGTGACCGTGATATAGGGCAGCCGGAAGTTTTCGAGCGCGCGGCGCACCAGCTGGCGGCAGGCGGCGGCCGAAGTGATGGCCTCGTTCATGTACAGGTGCAGCACCGTGCCGCCGGTGTACTTGCTTTGCAAGGTTTCCTGCATGGCCAGGGCCAGGAAGGGGTCGTCGGTGTGGCCCACCGGCAGTTGGCTGGAATTGGTGTAATAGGGCTGAGCTTCGGTGCCTGCTTGCAGGATGTCGGGCCAGCGCTTGCGGTCTTCACGGGCGAAGCGGTACGTGGTGCCTTCGGCAGGCGTGGCCTCGAGGTTGTAGAGATGCCCGGTGGCTTCCTGGAATTCGGTCATGCGCGACCGCACGTGGTCGAGCAGGCGCACGGCCAGGGCGTGCCCCTGGGGCGAGGTGATGTCGTAGGCATCGCCGCTGAAGTTGCGCACCATTTCGTTGATGCCGTTCACGCCCAGCGTGCTGAAGTGGTTGCGCAGCGTGCCCAGGTAGCGCCGGGTGTAGGGGTACAGGCCCTGGTCGATGTAGCGCTGCACGACCTTGCGCTTGACCTCGAGGACGTCGCGGCCCAGTTCCAACAGGGAGTCCAGGCGCTGGAACAGCGCGGCTTCGTCGCCGGCATGCTGGTAGCCCAGGCGCGCGCAGTTGACGGTGACCACGCCCACGGAGCCGGTCTGTTCGGCCGAGCCGAACAGACCGTTGCCGCGCTTGAGCAGTTCGCGCAGGTCGAGCTGCAGCCGGCAGCACATCGAGCGCACCATGTGCGGCTCGAGATCGGAGTTCAGGAAGTTCTGGAAGTACGGCAGGCCGTACTTGGCGGTCATGTCGAACAGCAGTTCGGTATTGGGGTGGTTCCAGTCGAAGTCGGCCGTGATGTTGTAGGTGGGAATGGGGAAGGTGAACACCCGGCCTTTGGCGTCGCCCGCCATCATGACTTCGATGTAGGCGCGGTTGATCATGTCCATTTCGGCCTGCAGCTCGCCGTAGCTGAACGGCATTTCGCGGCCGCCGATGTAGGGAATCTGCTCGCGCAGGTCGGCCGGGCAGGTGAGGTCGAACGTGAGATTGGTGAAGGGCGTCTGCGTGCCCCAGCGGCTGGGCACGTTGAGGTTGTAGATGAGTTCCTGCATGGCCTGCTTGACCTCGGCGTACGACATGTTGTCGCAACGCACGAACGGCGCCATGTAGGTGTCGAACGAGCTGAACGCCTGGGCGCCGGCCCATTCGTTTTGCAGGGTGCCCAGGAAGTTGACGATCTGGCCGATGGCGGCGGACATATGGCGCGGCGGCGTGGCTTCGACCTTGCCCGGGATGCCGTTGAAGCCCTCGGTGAGCAATTGACGCAGCGACCAGCCGGCGCAGTAGCCGCTGAGCATGTCGAGATCGTGGATGTGGATGTCGCCGTCGCGGTGCGCCTTGCCCGCGGCCGGGCTATAGACGTGCGACAGCCAGTAGTTGGCGGTGACCTTGCCGGCCACGTTCAGGATCAGGCCGCCCAGGCTGTAGCCCTGGTTGGCGTTGGCGTTGACGCGCCAGTCGCGCTGGTCGAGGTATTCTTCCATGGAGCTTTCGACGTCGACCAGCGTATGCTGCAACGAGCGCAGGCGGGCGTGGCGTTCGCGGTACACGATATAGGCGCGCGCCGTGTGCCAGCAGCCGGCTTCGACCAGGGCTTCCTCGACCAGGTTCTGGATGGTTTCGATGCCTGGGCAGAGGTGCCCGGCAAGGCGCGCGACCACGCGCGCGCCCAGTATTTCGGCGGCTGCGGCGTCGACTTCGCCGGTGGCCTGGCCGGCGGCGGCAATGGCATGGACGATTTTGGCGCCGTCGAAGGCGACGACCCGGCCGTCGCGCTTAAGGATTTGTTCGGGCATCATGGGTGGATACTTCATGTGGTGTGGGTCTGGGTAGGCTACTACTACATCCTGTGGGTAGAAAGCCGATCGCCACCCCCAATGCCGGCTGCTTGATACAGCGCAATCGCGCGGCTCATCTGCGGTTTGTTTGCGAATAATCAACATGCTGGCCGGGCCAGCTTTGCATAATCGATTCATGCAATCCCCGCCTTCATTCTCGCGTGACATCCTGGCCCGGCTCGACAAGAACGGCCCTCGCTATACCTCCTATCCCACCGCAGACCGCTACGACACCTGTTTCGGGCCCGACCAGTACCGGCAGGCCCTGTCCTGTCGCGCGCAAGAGGCGGACGCGCGCGGTCCGCTGTCGCTGTATGTGCACATCCCTTTCTGCGGGTCGCTGTGCTATTACTGCGCCTGTAACAAGGTCATCACGCGCCATCACGAGCGCGCGGCGCGCTACCTGGACGCCCTGCAGCGCGAAATGGCCCTGCACAGCGAGCTGGTGGGCCGTGGCCAGCCGGTATCGCAACTGCACTTTGGCGGGGGCACGCCCACGTTTCTGTCCGATGCCGAAGTCGACGGCCTGATGGCGGCCCTGCGCAGCCATTTCCACCTGCTGCCCGACGCCGAAATTTCGGTCGAAGTCGATCCGCGCACCGCCACGGCCGAGCGCCTGGCGCATCTGGCCGGCCTGGGTTTCAACCGCCTGAGCCTGGGCGTACAGGATTTCGACCCCGCCGTGCAACGCGCCGTGCATCGCATACAGTCGTATGAAAGCGTGCGTGACCTGATGCGCAGCGCGCGGGAATTGGGCTACGCATCGGTCAACATGGACCTGATCTACGGCCTGCCCCTGCAAACCGCCGAGTCATTCGCGCGCACGCTGGAACAGGTATGCGGCCTGCGGCCCGACCGCATCGCCCTGTACGGTTATGCGCACTTGCCCGAACGCTTCAAGGCGCAGCGGCGCATTCTGCCTGCCGAGCTGCCCGACGGCGAGACGCGTGTGGCCCTGCTGGGCTCGGCCATCGCGCGCTTCCTGGAAGCCGGCTACGACTACATCGGCATGGACCACTTCGCGCTGCACGACGATGCGCTGGCGCAGGCCAAGCGGGCGGGGCGGTTGCATCGCAATTTCCAGGGCTACAGCACCCAGCCCGACCGCGACCTGATCGCGCTGGGCGTGTCGGCCATCGGGCGCGTGGGCGCCACCTACAGCCAGAACGCCAAGACGCTGGACGACTATTACGCGTGTATCGAGCAGGGCGAGTTCGCGGTCGAGCGCGGCCTGGCCATGAGCGCCGACGACCTGCTGCGCCGCGACGTCATCATGGCCATCATGTGCCAGGGCGGGCTGGAGTTTCGCGCTATCGAACAGGCGCACGGCATTGCGTTCGAAAGCTATTTCGCCGAAGAGCTGCAGGCTCTGCAAAGTCTGGCCGGCATGGGGCTGGTGCACTGCCGGCCCGACGGGCTGCAGGTCAGCGATCTGGGCTGGTATTTCGTGCGCGCGGTAGCCATGGTCTTCGACCGGCACCTGCGCGAACGCCGCACCCAGGCGCAGTATTCACGCATTGTCTAGCGCGCGCTATCAAGCGCCGCCGGCCCGCGGGCGGTGGCCAGCGACAGACCGGCCGCCACGATGAGCGCCATGCCCGACATGGCCAGCATGTCGGGCGGGCGGGCAAACACGAAGGTGCTGTAGGCCACCGCCATCAGCAATTGGCAGTAATTGAATGGCGCCAGTGTCGAGGCGGGCACGCGGCGAAAAGCGGCAATCAGCAGTATCTGACCCAGCCCGTTGGTGACGCCCAGCAGCACGATGGCGGCCCAGTCGCGAGCGTCCGGCCACGGGTCGGGCAGGAAGAACGGCGCCGGCAGCGCGGTGACGAGCAGGCAGACCAGGGCGGTGTATCCGTATTGCACATGGCTGGGCACGCGGCCCGATAATTTTCGGGTCAGCACCTGGAACAGCGCATAGCTGACTGCCGAAATCGCCATCAGCACAGTGCCCAGCCAGGGCAGGCTGCCGCCCGGCCGCACGATCAGCAGCATGCCTGCGCAGCCGAGCGCCACCGCCGACCACTGGCGGGCGCCGATGCGCTCGCGCAGCAACCAGGGCGACAGGGCGACGACAATCAGCGGCGACGTGAAATAAATGGCAGTGGCTTCCGACAGGGGCATCCAGATCAGGGCCGTCATGAAGCAGGTGCCCACGGTGCCCAGCATTAGCCCGCGCAACAGCAGCAGGCCCTTGGCGGGCGTGGCCGACAGGCGCGGCAGCCCATGGCGCAACACCAGCCCCACGGCGATGGTGGCCACCGACAGGTAGCGCATGACGTTCAGGAATGGCGCCGGATACACCGTTACCAGGTGCTTGACGGCGGCGTCGAAACTGGCGAACAGCACCAGCGCCGCCAGGTACAGCGCGATGCCGACCCTGGCCGGCATCGCGGTCGAACCGGCAAACATGTTCCCGTCCCCGTCGCGGATGCTTGCCACTGCTGCGCCGCGCTCGTGTTTCGCGCCGTGCGAGTCATGCGTTTGCCGGCTCATGGGCGGTTCCTTTGAAGGGAACGGGTCTTAGTGCGCCACCGTCTGGGCCATGCCCTGCAGGAACGCATCCAGCGCCGGGCCGATGGCGTCGACCAGATAGCCGCCTTCCTGCACGACCACGGTGGGCAGCCCCAATCCGTTGATGCGTTCGCCGATATGCCGGTAGGCGTCGATGTCGAGCGCCAGCACGCTGATGGGGTCGTCTTTGTAGGTGTCGAAACCCAGCGGCAGCACCAGCGCGCGCGGGCGGTAGTCGCGCAGCGCCACCAGGGCGTTGTCCAGGGCGTCCAGGAAGGCCTCGTCGTCCGCGCCGTGCGCCAGCGGGAAGTTGAGGTTGTAGCCATGGCCGCTGCCGTAGCCCCGCTCGTGGGCATGCCCGGTGTAGAACGGGTAGTACCCGACGGGATCGGCGTGCAGCGACAGGGTCATGACGTCGGGGCGCTGATAGAAGATCTGCTGCGTGCCGTCGCCGTGGTGGGCGTCGACGTCCAGGATGGCGATCTTGCCGTAGGTTTGCAGCAGGCGCTGGGCCGCGGCGGCGCTGCTGTTCAGGTAGCAAAAGCCGCCCGCCCGGTCGCGGTGCGCGTGATGGCCCGAAGGCCGGCACAGCGCGTAGGCCACGCCCTGGTTCTGCGCGACCCAGTCGGCGGCGGCCACGGCGCTATGGGTGGAGCGCAGCGCCGACCGCCAGGTGTGTGGGCCGATGGGGCATGACAGATCGCCCAGGTAATAGCCTGCCTGCGCCACTACCGAACCGGACGGGCAGGGGCCGCGTTCCGCGTGTTCGAGCCGGCCGCTGTAGTAGGGCGCCAGGTTGGGCAGCACCTCGTCGCCGGGGTCCATGCCGCTGGCGCGCAGGGCCTGCCAGCGCGGGTATGCATGCTCGAGAAAATCGAGATAGTCGGGGCTATGCACCCCGTGCAGCGGGCCGCGGCCGTAATCGGGCGGCGCTTCCAGCGACACGCCGCGGGCGGCCAGCACCGTCTGCAGGGCCTGGGCCCGCGCCGGCGTGTCGGTGGGGGCGCACAGGCGGCCCAGGCGCATGAATTGCCGCGGCTGGTGCAGCATCTGCTGTTCGCAAAAAAACGCCTTCATGAGGTATCTCCGCTTAAGCTTGCTTGAGCTCGATTTCCACGAAGACGAATTCGGTGTCGTTCGGATTGACGACATTGTGTTCGACGCCCAGCGGACGGAAATACGAAATGCCGGTGCGCAGGTCGCTGGTCACCTGGCCGTCGGGGGTTTCGAGCAGCAGCGGCCCGGTGGTCTGCGGCACTACCACGTAGGGCATGCCGTGACGGTGCCAGCCGGTTTCGCCGCCAGGCGGGAACCGCCATTCGGTCACCCTGACATGTTCATTGTCGATCTGCACCGTGGGCACTGCGCCGGGGCGGTTCATCAGGTTGTCTCCTTGTCGTGTGCGGGGATCAGGCGGTCAGGACCTGGGCCAGGATATCCATGGCCTCGCTCATGGTGTCGTCGGCGATGGTCAGCGGGAACAAGAAGCGGATCACGTTGCCGTCGACGCCGCAGCTCAGCAGCAGCAGGTCTTTCTCGAGCGCGCGCGCCTGCAACTGCCGCGTGAAATCGGGATGCGGGGAGTCGTCATGGGGATGGCGGAATTCGGCCGCAACCATGGCGCCCAGCCCGCGCACCTGGGCCAGTTCGGGCACGCCCGGACGCAGGGCTTCCAGGTGCCGCTGCAATCGTTCGCCTTGGGCCGCGCCACGCGCGGGCAGGTCGTCGGCCTGCATCAAGTGCACGACTTCCAGGGCGGCCGCGACGGCCAGCGGGTTGCCGGCGTAGGTGCCGCCGAGCCCGCCTGGGGGCGGTGCGTCCATGATCTCGGCGCGCCCGCATACGGCCGACAGGGGCATGCCGCCGGCCAGGCCCTTGGCCATGGCGGTGAGATCGGCCGCGACGCCGTAGTGCTCCATGGCGAACATCTTGCCGGTGCGCCCGAAGCCGGTCTGGACTTCGTCGGCGATCAGCAGGATTCCATGTTCGTTGCAGAGCGCGCGCAGCGCTTGCATGAACTCGGGCGGGCAGATGTTGAAGCCGCCTTCGCCCTGCACTGGCTCGATGACGATGGCGGCCACGCGGCGCGGGTCGACATCGGTCTTGAAGAGCGCCTGCAGGCCCGCCAGCGCGTCGGCCACCGACACGCCGTGCGTCGGGTCGGGGTACGGCGCGTGGTAGACGTCGGCCGGAAACGGCCCGAAACCGGTCTTGTAGGGGACGACCTTGCCGGTGAGCGCCATGCCCAGCAGCGTGCGGCCATGGAACGCGGCGCTGAAGGCGATCAGCGCCGAACGTCCGGTGGCGCTGCGGGCGATCTTGACGGCATTCTCTACCGCCTCGGCGCCGGTGGTGAACAGCGCGGTTTTCTTGGGGAAATCGCCCGGCACCAGCCGGTTGATCTGCTCGGCCAGCTCGATGTAGCTGGCATACGGCACGATCTGGTAGGCCGTGTGCGTGAAGCGCCGCAACTGGGCTTCGATGGCGTCGACCAGGCGCGGATGGCGATGGCCGGTGTTGAGCACTGCGATGCCGCTGGCGAAGTCAATGTAGCGGCGGCCCTCGATATCCCACAATTCGGCGTTGTCGGCGTGGTCGGCATAGAAGTTGCACATGACTCCCACGCCGCGCGGCGTGGCGGCCTCTTTGCGGCGGGTCAGGTCGGCGTTGTTCATGCGGCGGGCTCCGGCTGCAGGTCGGCCGGCGGGTTCCAGTGCTGCCCCGGGACGGCCGCTATCAGTTTCTGCGTGTAGGGGTGGCGCGGCTGGTCGAATATCTGGGCGGGACTGCCGTACTCGACCACTTTGCCCTGGTGCATCACCAGCACCGAATGGCATATCTGCGCGGCGACTCGCAGGTCGTGGGTGATGAAGATCAGCGCGATCTGCAGCTGTTGCTGCAGCCGGTGCAGCAGTTGCAGCACCTGGGCCTGCACTGAGACGTCGAGCGCCGAGACGGATTCGTCGGCCACCAGTATCTTGGGCTCGAGCGCCAGGGCGCGCGCGATGCCGATGCGCTGGCGCTGGCCGCCCGAGAACTGGTTGGGGTAGCGGTCGAACGCGGAGGCGTCCAGTCCGACCAGGTCCAGCAGTTCGCGGGCGCGCGCCTCGGCCTGGGCGCGCGGCTGTCCGCTGGCGACCGGCCCGTCGCTGATGATGCGGCCCACGGTGTGGCGCGGGTTGAGCGAGGCGAACGGGTCCTGGAAGATCATCTGGATATCTTTGCGCAGCGGCCGGAACTCGCTTTCGCTAAGCCCGGCAATGTCACGGCCGTCGAAGATGAGCTGGCCGCCATTGATGCCGATGAGCTTGAGCAGGCATTTGCCTATGGTGGACTTGCCCGAGCCGGACTCTCCGACGATGCCCAGCGTCTGGCCGCGCCGCACGCTGAAGCTGACGTCGTCGACGGCGCGCACCACGCGCTTGTGGCCAAGCCAGCCGCGGCCGGTGACGTAGGTCTTGCTGAGATTGCGCACGTCGAGCACCGGCGCCGCCGTATCGGACGCGCTGCCCGCGTCGGCGCGCCGCCGGGGCACGGCGGCGATCAAGCGGCGGGTGTACGGATGCTGCGGGGCATTCAGTATTTGTTCGGCCGGGCCTTGCTCAACCAGTTCGCCGCGCTCCATGACCGCCACGCGATGCGCGATCTCGGCCACCACGCCGAAGTCATGGGTGACGAACATGACGCCCATGCCTTTCTCTTTCTGGATGCGGGCAATCAGCGCCAGAATCTGCGCCTGGGTGGTGACGTCCAGCGCGGTGGTGGGCTCATCGGCGATCAGCAGCGCGGGCTCCAGCGCCAGGGCCATGGCGATCATGACGCGCTGGCGCTGGCCGCCCGACAGGCGGAAGGGGTATACGTGGTACAGCGTGGCAGGGTCGGGCAGGCCGACGAACTCGAGCAGCTCGAGCACGCGCCGGTTGCGCGCCTCGCCTGGGTAGGCGTTGTGCACGCGCATGACCTCGGCGATCTGCTCGCCCACCGTCATCAGCGGATTGAGCGCCGACAGCGGTTCCTGGAAGATCATGGCCATGTCCTTGCCGCGCATCGATTGCAGGCGGGCTTCATCCTGTTGCAGCAAGTCGGTCCCGCGCAGCAGGATCTGGCCACTCTGCGGCGCCAGGTAGTCGGGCAGCAGGCCCATGATGGCGTTGGCGCTCATCGATTTTCCGGAACCCGATTCGCCCACGATGCACAGAATCTCGCCGGCACGCACGTCGTACGAAATGTCGCGCACCGCATAGCGGCGGTCGCCGCCGGCGGGCAGGGCGATGGTCAGGTTGCGCACCGACAGCAGGGGCGTGTTGTCGTCCATGGTGGCCTCCTATTCGCCGCGCTTGCGCAGCTGGGGGTTGAGGGCGTCGTTGAGGCCTTCGCCGATGAGGTTGATGGCCAGCACGGTCAGCAGGATGGCCACGCCGGGCCAGACGCTCATCCACCACGCCTCGCGGATCATGGTGCGGGCCGCGCCGATCATGAAGCCCCAGCTCATCAGGTTGCGGTCGCCCAGGCCCAGGAACGACAGCGAAGACTCTGTAAGGATGGCGGTGGCCACCATGAACGAGGCCGACACGATGATGGGAGACATGGCGTTGGGCAGGATCTGCGTGCAAACGATGCGCGAGGGCGTCTGGCCGATGACGATGGCGGCCTGCACGAACTCGCGCTGCTTGAGCGTCATGAATTCAGAGCGCACCAGCCGCGCCGCCGGCGGCCACGAGACCAGAGCGATGGCGCCCATGATGGAATACACCGAGGGGCTCAGCACCGCCACCAGCACGACCGCCATGGCCAGCTGCGGAATGGTCTGGAAAAACTCGGTGAAGCGCATCAGGGCGTCGTCGATGCGGCCGCCGCAATAGCCTGCCACCGCGCCCACCACGATGCCGAACACCAAGGCCACGCCGGTCGACAGCAGGCCCACCAGCAGCGAGACGCGCGCGCCCCACACCAGGCCGGCGGTAATGTCGCGGCCCAGCATGTCGGTGCCGAATGGGTAGGCCGGGTCGGCGAATGGCTTGATCAGGGGCTCGGCCACCATCATCCAGGGCGATTCGGGATAAAGCAGGGGCGCGGCCAGGGCGATCGCGACCACCACCAGCATCACGAGCAGGCCGGCCACGGCCCCGTAGTTGCGCATGTAGCGCTTGAGGAACGCCTTCATGCCGAGGCCTCCTGGGAGCCCGCCGCAATGCGCGGGTCGATCATCCGGTAGAGCAGGTCGGTCAGCAGGTTGAACACCACCACCATTACCGACGTGACGAGAAAGATGCCCAGCAGCAACTGATAGTCGCGCTGCAGCAGTGCGTCGAACATCAAGCGCCCGATGCCGGGCCACGCGAATACGGTTTCGGTCAGCACGGCGCCGCCAGCCATCTGGCCGAGCTGGATGCCGGCGAAGGTCACTACCGGCAGCAGGGCGTTGCGCAGCACGTGGGTGCGGATCACGCGGTTCGGGCTGACGCCCTTGGCGCGGGCGGTCTTGACGAAATCCATGCCGATCACTTCCAGCATCGAGGCGCGGGTCAAGCGCACATAGACGGCCATGAAGAAGCAGCCCAGAGTGACGGTGGGCAGGATGAGGTGGGTGGCGATGTCTTGCGCGCGCGCCCAGCCGGTCAGGCCCGCGCCTACGGTTTCCATGCCGAAAGCCGGCAACCAGCCCAGCAGCACGGAGAACAGCAGGATGCCCATCAGCGACAGCCAGAATAGCGGCGTGGCGTAGAGCAGCAGCGCTCCGGTCATGACGCTGCTGTCGATCCAGCGGCGCTTGTTGTTGTAGCGGGCCCGCGCGGCGATCACGCCCAGCAGCACGCCGAACACGATCGAGAACAGGAAGGCGCAGGACATCAGCAGGAACGTGGCGGGCAGGCGCTCGAGAATCAGGTCGAGCACCGGCACATGATTACGGTATGAGAATCCCAGGTCGAGCTGGAACACGCCCTTCAGGTATAGCCATAGCTGCACGAGCAGCGGCTGGTCCAGGCCGAATTGGGCGCGCAGGCTGGCCACGTAGGTGGCGTCGCCCGTGCCGGCCTGGCCTGCCAGCACCGCGGCGGGGTCGCCGGGCGCAAGGCGGATCATGAAGAAATTGATGATGACCACGCCCAGCACCACCACCAGGGCCTTGCCCAGGCGCGAGATGAAAAAAGACAGGAATTTCATGCAGAGCATCTCCGTCGGAACACCGCGGCCCGGCAGGGCCGCGGGTTGCGGCGGCCTGCCGCGGGCCGGGCCGCGGCAGGCCGGGCGCGCCAGGCGCGCCCGCCTTTATTTCTGGATGTAGACGTCGGAGAACGATTCGTTCAGGCCGATGGCCGTCTGCACCAGGTTCTTGATGTTGCCGCGGTAAAGCGTGGGAAACTCCATGTCGACCAGGAAGCCGTTGGCGACGTCGTTGACCAGAATGGTCTGGATCTTGCTATAGAGTTCCTGGCGCCTGGCCGGATCGACTTCGGAAGCGGCTGCCGTCCAGAGCTTGTCGGCCTCGGGGTTGTTGTAGCCCTGCACGTTGGCGAAGGGCGAGCCCTTGACCATGTTGGAGGCCACGTACAGGCGCTGCACGCCCAGCGCCGGATCGCCGTACTGGTAGGTGTAGTTAAGCGTCAGGTCAAAGTCCCAGTTGCCGGTGCGGCTGGCCCAGCCGCCCGCATCGGTGGCTTCCATGTTGATGTTGAAGCCGAGCTGCTCCATGGATTGCTTGATGTATTCGCCCAGCCGGTCCCACGTGGAACCATATGGCAAGCTCAGGAAGCGCAAGGTGTAGGCGCTGGGGTCGACGCCCGACTCCTTGATCAGGGCCCGCGCTTTCTTCATGTCGAAGTCGAGCGATGGCATGTTCTTGTCGTAGAACATCTCCGTGGTCACGAACGGGCTGGTGGACACCTTGCCCAGGCCGAAGAAGATGTTGTTGACGATGAGCTTGCGGTTGAGCGCCGCCATGATCGCCTGCCGTACCTTCACGTTGTCCAGCGGCGGGGTGCGCATGTTGAGCACCAGGTAGGCCTGGGGCGAGAACATTTCCCAGCCCTGGGTGGTGTATTCGACGTTGGGCAGCGAGCGCAGGCGCTTGACGTCGACGTTGTCGATATCGCCGCCGCGCAGCACATCGACGTTGCCGCGCTCGAAGGCCACCGCACGGGAAGCCGAGTCGGGAATCACGTTGAAGACCAGCTCGTCCAGGTAGGGCTGGCCTTGTTTCCAGTAGTTGGGGTTGCGCACCAGCTTGATGTACTCGCCGCGCTTCCATTCCTGGAACATGAAGGGGCCGGTGCCCACCGGCTTCTGGTTGGCCGGGTTCTTCATGTAGTCGGTGCCGGCGTAGATGTGCTTGGGCATCATCGGCGCAAAGCCCGGCTCGAACATCAGCATGAACGCGGGGAAAGGCGTCTTCAGGCGGATGGTGACGGTGTGGTCGTCGACTTTCTCGACCTTGTCCAGGTAGCGGCCGAGGATCACGCGGGCGCGGGCATGCGTCTTGGGCAGCAGCTCGGACAGCGAGAACACCACGTCGTCGGCGGTGAACGGCTTGCCGTCATGCCACTTCACGCCTTCTTGCAGGTGGAACGTATACGCCATGCCGTCGGGCGCGACTTCCCACGATTTGGCCAGGCCGGGCTGCGGCTTGAGATCGAAAGAGTAGGTCAGCAGGCTTTCGTAGATCTTGCCTGCCACGAATTGGGTGGGCGCCTGCTGGTTCAGCGCGGGAATCAGGATGGGCGGCTCGGGCTGGACGATCATGCGCAGCGTGCCGCCGCGTGTCTGGGCCTGCGCCGTAGCCATGGGTACGGCGGCTATCAGGGCGAGCGCGCCTAGGGACAGTTTGAGGCGTGTTGTCAGTTTCACTGTGGACCTCCGGGCATTGAAGAAAAAGCGGGAGGGACGGTGCCGGGCTCCTGTGCAGGCAGCCGCGCCATCCCGCAACTCGGGTGCTACGGGTGGAACAGGTAAAGCACGTTGCTTGGCGCCGCCTCAGGCAGGCCAGGGCGCAATGGCGGCAAGTTGCGGCAAGTCCGGCTGCATGGTTTTCCCCTTGGCATTTCTGTGGACGTTTTCTGCTTGCGCTAAGGTAGCGTATCGAATATTTGGTACTCTCAATAGGTCCAAATCGTTTTTTGTTTCTGGTGCCACTTTGAAAGAACTGATTCTGTCCGAGTGCCTGCTTCAGCGATTGGAACGCCACACCGCCATTCCGCTGTCCCGGCAGATCTACGACATTCTGCGCGGATTGATCCTGGACGGGGATGTGCCGGCCGGTACCAAGCTGCCGGCCACCCGGGCGCTGGCCGCCGACACAGGGTTATCCCGTAATACGGTTCTGCACGCTTACGATCAGCTGCTTGCCGAAGGGTACCTGGTGTCGGCATTCGGGAGTGGCACCTTTGTTTCGGATACTGTGCCAGCCGTGCAGCAGCCACCGGAGGCCGATCGCCCGCCGGGCGCGGCGCTGCCGCCGCAGTTCGCGCTGTCGCGGCGCGGCTCGCAACTGGTGCACGAAGCCTCGGCCTCGGACCGCCAATGGGGTGCCTTCGTGCCGGGGGTTCCCGACGTGTCGCTGTTTCCGCGGGCAGTGTGGGCGCGCCTGCAGGGCCGGCGCTGGCGGCAGTCGCAGCCCGAGCTGCTGACTTACGCGCATGGGGCCGGCTACCTGCCGTTGCGCCGCGCGCTGGCCGAACACCTTCGGCTGTCGCGCTCGGTGAAATGCGAGGCCGACCAGATCGTGCTGACCAGCGGCATCCACCAGTCGCTGAGCCTGCTGGCGCGGCTGCTGGGCGACCACGGCAATACGGCCTGGATGGAGAATCCGGGCTACTGGGGGGCGCGCTCGACCCTGGCGGCCTGCGGCATTACCCCCATCCCGGTGGCGGTCGACGAGGAAGGCATGGCGCCCAGCGCCCAGCAACTGCGCGATCCGCCGCGTTTCATTTTCGTGACTCCGTCGCACCAGTACCCGCTGGGCATGGTGATGAGCCTGGCGCGGCGGCGCATGCTGCTGGAATACGCCCACAGCCGCGGCGCATGGATCGTCGAGGACGACTACGACAGCGAGTTCCGTTTCGACGGCCGGCCCATCGCCTCGCTGCAGGGGCTTGACCAGCACGACCGGGTGCTGTACCTGGGCACGTTCTCCAAGACCCTGTTCCCGGGTTTCCGGCTTGGCTACATGGTGTTGCCCAAGCCGCTGGCCAGCCATATGGCCACCGGCTTGTCGGAGCTGTATCGCGAGGGGCGCCTGATGGACCAGGCGGTGCTGGCCGATTTCATCGAGGGCGGACACTATGCCAGCCACATCCGCCGCATGCGGCAGCGCTATTCGGCGCGCCAGGCGCTGCTGCGCGAGGCCATTACCGCGCGGTTCGGCGCCGACTGGCCGATTTCCACCCACGAGGCGGGCCTGCACCTGGTGATGCACTTGCCGGACGGCGCCGACGACCTGGGGATAGCCATCGCCGCCCGCACGCTGGATCTGCATGCTCGGCCGCTGTCCCGCTACTATGCCAATGAACGCGACGCGCGGCCCGGCGTGCTGTTGGGGTACGCTTGCGTGCCCGAAGCAGAGATCCGCCCGTCGTTCGACCGGCTGGTGCAGGTGATTACCCCCGCGCTCGAGCACGTACAGCGGTCGCAGCGCCGGCCGGTATACAGCGATAAACTGAACGCGGAGGCGTGGAGCGGCGCCTAGCGGCACCCGTGCCGGCCGTCCGCCGCGCCGGATCAAGCTTGAACCTCAATTGGAGAACATCGGTGGCAGGAAAAAAACACAAGATCGCGGTCATTCCCGGCGACGGGATCGGCAAGGAAGTGGTGCCCGAGGGCCTGCGCGTGCTCGATGCCGCGGCTACCCGCTACGGCATCGACTTCCAGTGGGACCACTTCGACTGGAGCTGCGACTACTACGCCAAGCATGGCCAGATGATGCCCGATGACTGGGCCGAGCAGATCGGCAGCCACGAGGCCATTTTCTTCGGCTCGATCGGCTGGCCGGCCACCGTTCCCGACCACGAGGCCCTGTGGGGATCGCTGTTTCGCTTTCGCCGCGATTTCGACCAGTACATCAACCTGCGCCCCGTGCGCTTGATGCCGGGCGTGCCCTCGCCCCTGGCCGATCGCAAACCGGGCGACATTGACTTCTTCATCGTGCGCGAAAACACCGAAGGCGAATACTCGAACAGCGGCGGCCGGCTGTTCGCGGGCACCGAGCGCGAAGTCGTCATCCAGGAAAGCGTGTTCACGCGCGTGGGGGCCGACCGGGTGCTGAAGTTTGCGTTCGACCTGGCGCAAAAGCGCGGCAAGCACCTGACCGCCGCCACCAAGTCCAACGGCATTTCCATTTCCATGCCCTGGTGGGACGAGCGCGTGGCTGACGTGGCTAGCCACTATCCCGACGTGCGCTGGGATAAATACCATATCGACATCCTGTGCGCCCATTTCGTGCAGCACCCCGATTGGTTCGATGTAGTAGTGGCATCGAACCTGTTCGGCGACATTCTTTCCGACCTGGGCCCGGCCTGCACCGGCACGATCGGCATTGCGCCGTCGGCCAACCTGAACCCCGAGCGCAAGTTCCCGTCGCTGTTCGAGCCGGTGCATGGCTCGGCGCCCGACATCTATGGCAAGAATATCGCCAACCCGATCGGGCAGATCTGGAGCGGGGCGCTCATGCTGGATTTCCTGGGTTATCCGCAAGCTTCGCAGGCGGTGGTCGCGGCCATTGAAACCGTGCTGGCCGATGGCCCGCGCACGCGCGACATGAAGGGCACTGCGTCGACGCAGGATGTGGGCAAGGCGATCGCTGAATTGGTGGCGGCCGGCTGAATGCCGGAGGCGCGCGGCAGGCGGTGCCGGGAAGGGAGGTGCCTGACACCCCGAGGGTGTCAGGCACCTGAGGTCCATCGCAGGGATCCTGGCCTCAGATTCCTGCGTTTCATTTCAGGCGCCCGCGGATCCTGATGGCTGACGCTGCGCCCGGTCAGTGCGCGCCGGCGGCGGCTTCGGCCGCGCCGCCGCCCGCTGCCGTTTTGTCGCGGCCGTGGGCGAACCACACCAGGCCCGTCAGCAGGATGAAGATCATCCCCGACGCATAAAACACGTCCAGCGCCGACATGGTGAAGGCCTGCGTGTTGATCATGCCGTTCAGGCGCGTGATGGCCTCCTGGTGCGATACCCCCAGGCTGTTCTGCATAATGGCGATGGCCTGGTCGAAGGGCTGGTGGCCGGGGGAGGCGATTTCAGTCAGGCGGGCGTGGTGCTGCGCCGCGCGGTTGTCCCACACCGTGGTGGCGATGGAAGTGCCGAACGCCCCGGCGGTCAGCCGCGCGAAATTCGACAGGCCCGATGCGGCCGGAATGCGCCAGGATTCCAGCCCCGACAGGGTGATGGAGGTCAGCGGCACGAAGAACGCCGCCATGGCGGCCCCCTGGATGATGGTGGGGATCAACAGCGTGCGGATGTCGACCTGCGGATTGAAGTCGGCGCGCATGAAGCAGACCAGCGCAAAGATCAGGAACGCGCCGGTGACCAGCATGCGCGCGTCCTTGGTGGCCAGCGCCTTGCCCACGATGGGCGTCAGCAGGATAGCCAGCACGCCTACCGGCGCGGTTACCAGGCCGGCATAGGTGGCGGTGTAGCCCATGTTGCTTTGCAGCCAGAGCGGCAGCAGCACCACGTTCCCAAAGAACACGCCATAGGCCACGGCCAGCGTCAGCGCGCCCACCGTGAAGTTGCGTTCTTTGAAGAGGCGCAGGTCTACCACCGGGTGCGCGTCGGTGAGTTCCCAGATCAGGAAGAACACGAAGGCGACGAGCGCCACCAGGGCCAGGACCAGGATTACCGGGCTGGCGAACCAGTCGAGTTCCTTGCCCTTGTCGAGCATGATCTGCAACGCGCCCACCCACACGACCAGCAGAGCCAGTCCGACTTTGTCGATGGGAAGTTTACGGGTGGCCGACTCGCGGTCGCGGTAGATGCGCCAGCTGATCCACGCCGCCAGCAGCCCCACCGGCACGTTGATGTAGAAGATCCACGGCCAGGTGTAGTTGTCGGATATCCATCCGCCCAGCAGTGGCCCCGCCACCGGCGCCACCAGCGTGGTCATGGACCACACGGCCAGCGCCATGCCTGCCTTCGATTTGGGAAAGCTGGCCAGCATCAGCGCCTGCGACAGCGGAATCATGGGGCCTGCCACGGCGCCCTGCAGCACGCGGAACGCCAGCAGCGCTTCGAGCGAAGGGGAGAAGCCGCACAGCCACGAGGCCAGCACGAACAGCAGCGTCGAGGTCAGGAACAGGCGTACCTGGCCGAAGCGCTGGGTCAGCCAGCCTGTCAACGGCACGGTGATGGCGTTGGCTACGGCGAACGAGGTGATGACCCAGGTGCCCTGGCTGGTGCTCACGCCCAGGTCGCCCGAAATGGTCGGCAGCGACACGTTGGCGATCGAGGTGTCCAGCACGTTCATGAATACCGCGGTCGACAGGGCGATCGAGCCGATGATGCGGGTCGCGCCTTCGAGCGGGGGCGGCGGCGCGGCGCCTGCAGGAGAAGGACGGGACTTGGTGCTCATGATGCCAGGTTGGCCTTGATGATCTTGGCGATCAGCGCGTCAGCTTCGGCCTGCGGGTCGGCGAAGGCCTTGGTGGACCAGGCCGGCTCGTGGCGCTGCGGCAGCGGGGCGAGCTCGTCGCCGTCCTGGCTGACGTCGACCTCGACTTCCATCGACAGGCCGACGCGCAGGGGATGCGCCTTCAGTTCTTCGGGTTCGAGTTCAATGCGCACAGGCACGCGCTGCACCACCTTGATCCAGTTGCCGGTGGCATTCTGGGCCGGCAGCAGCGCGAACGCGCTGCCCGTGCCCGCGTCCAGGCCCACGACCGTGCCATGATACGTAACCGAGCTGCCATACATGTCGGCGACCAGGGTGGCGGACTGGCCGGGGTGCATGCGGCGCAGCTGGCCCTCCTTGAAGTTGGCCTCTACCCACACCTGGTTCAACGGCACCACGTTCATCAGCGTCGCGCCGGGCGCGACGCGCTGGCCGACCTGCACGCTGCGGCGCGCGATCAGGCCGTCGACCGGCGCGGGCAGTACCGTGCGCGAACGCGCCAGCCACGCATCGCGCAGCCTGGCCGCGGCCTGCCGCACGTCGGGATGGTCGGCCACCGTGGTGCCGTCGGTCAGGGCCTGGTTGGTGGCCAGCCGCGCCTGCGCGGCGGCCAGCGCGGCCTTGGCCTGGGCCAACCCCGACTGGGCGGACTTCAGGGCGGTCTGCGCGTGCAGCAGTTCTTCGCCGCTGACGCCGCCGGATTTGGCCAGCGCCTGGCGGCGCTTCAAGTCGGCCTGCGCACGGCTCAGGTCGGCCCGGGCGCGTTCGATATCGGCCTGCCGGACATTCACGTCGGCCGCCAGAGAGTCGTTCTGCGCATACAGCGTGCGCACCTGGCGCACGGTTTGTGCCAGCTGGGCCTCGGCCTGTTGCAGCGCCACGTCGGCGTCGGACGGGTCGAGCCGCACCAGCGGCTGGCCGGCGCGCACGTGTTCAGTGTCGCCGGCTTCGATGGCGATGACGGTCCCGGGCACTTGCGGTGTGATCTGCACCAGGTTGCCGTGCACATAGGCGTCGTCGGTGCTTTCCACGCGGGAACCGAACAATGCCCACCAGATGGCGTACAGGATCGCCAGCAGGATGAAGACGCCGGCGGCGATCAGCAGCAGGCGTTTGCGGGCGGGATTGGCTACGGGAGTTGCTTTCATGACTTCGTGATCCGGGTCGGTCAATGAGTAGAAGACGGGGCCTGGCCGTCGGCGGCGGCCGGCGGCGTGTAGCCGCCGCCCAGCGCATAGGCGAGGTCGGCGTCGAGCTGGTAGGCGCGAAAGCGCAGGTCGGTATCCAGGCGGGCCTGGGTCAGCACGCCGGTCTGGGCCACCAGCACGGTCAGGTAGTTGCCCATGCCCGCGCGGTAGCGCTGCACGGCGAGGTCATAGGCGGCGTCGATGGCCGTGCGGGCCTGGCGCTGCTGGGCCGTTTCGCGGTCGAGCAGGCGCAGCGCATCGAGCGCGTCGGCCACCTGGCGCACCGCGTCGAGCACGCTCTGGTTGTAGTCGGACACAGCCAGGTCGGCATCGGCGCGCCGGCCGGCCAGGTTGGCGTTGAGCGCGCCGCCATGGAAAATGGGCAGGGTGATGGCGGGGCCGATGCCCAGAGTGCGGCTGCCGGCATCGAGCAGGTTGCCAGTGCCGATGGCCTGGAAGCCGGCGAACGCCACCAGGTTGATGTTGGGGTAGAACTGGGCGCGCGCGGCATCGACATTGTGTCGAGCCGCTTCGGCGCGCCAGCGCGCCGCCGTGACGTCGGCGCGATGGCCCAGCAGGTCGAGCGGCACGCTGTCGGGCAGTACGCCGGCCGGCGCTGCCAGCCTCACGGGCTGCAGCTGCTGGCCGCGCGCGGGGCCGGCGCCGGCCAGCGCCGCGACCTGGTTGCGCAGTTGCGCGATGGTGGTCTCGACCTGGGTGAGCTCGACCTTGGCGGTGGCCAGCGACGATTCCGCCTGCTTGACTTCCACCAGGGTGTCCAGCCCGGCGCTCTGGCGGCCCTGCGTCAGCTTCAGGACATCTTCGCGTTGCGCCAGGATGCGCTGCAGTACATCATGCTGGGCAAAGGCGTTTTGCAGGTTCAGATAGCTGCGCGCCACCGCGCGCGCCAGCAGGTTGCGCGCCGCCTGGGCGTCGGCCTCGGCCGCGGCCTGCCGTGACACGGAGGCGTCGAGCAGCGAGCGGTTCTTGCCCCAGAAATCGAGTTCGTAGCTGAAGTCGAGCGCCAGGCGGTTGTCGGAGCTGACCCCGCCGGCCAGCGGCGGCTGGTAGATGTAATTCTCGGGCAGGTGCTGGCGGGTCAGGCTGTAGTTTGCATCGACCTGCGGGAACAGCGGCGCCCGGGCGCCGCGCACCGCGGCATTGGCCTGCGCCAGGCGGGCCTGCGCCGCCGTCATCGAGGGGTTGTTGGCCAGGGCCTCGGTCATCAGCGTATCGAGCTGAGAGTCGCCGTAGCGGCGCCACCATTGGGTGTCGGGCCATGTGACCGAGGTGCCTTGCAGTCCGAGCCTGGCTGCATCGAGCTGGGCCACCGGCTCGCTGGTGGGCGCCATCCAGGCGCAACCGCTCAAGGCCAGCAACAGCGCCATGGGAACAAGGGTTTTCATCCTGACGTTTTGCTGAAAATTGTTGATCAAACTGTATTTGCCTAGGCAATAAGTAGAGCGCAATCGAGAGTGCAACATGATTCGTCGGTTCATGGTCGGCCTGCCCGCAGGGGCGCCGTTAGCGTTCGGAAGTGCCCGAGGGCGAGCCGTTGGCCAGCATGCGGCCCAGCAGGTGCTGCAACTGGGCGACTTCGTCGGTAGAAAAGCCGCGCAGGTGGTGATTGAGCACCCGGGCGATGTTGGCGGGGATGGCCTTGGCCTTTTCCTGGCCCAGGTCGGTGAGTTCGATCTCGACCACCCGCCGGTCTTCGTGGCTGCGGACCCGGCGCAACAGGCCCTTGGCCTCGAGGCGGTCGAGGGTGCGGGTCATGGCGCCGGTGTCGACGCCGTGCAGGCGCGCCAGCTCGGCCGGGGTATGGGCGCTGCCGCGCGCCACCATGGCAATGGGCCGCCACTGCATGGCCGTGAGGTCCAGCGGCGCCATTTCGAGATCGAGCATGCGGTTGAGCGAGTTGTACACCAGCTTGATCATGAAGCCGATGTTGTCGTCGGTGCAGCGCGCGGTGCCCCGGTAGTGCACAGGGGTATCGGAAGCGGCGGGCGGGTGGTTGGAACTCATAGGCCGTATTTTATTGCCTAGGCAAATATTGTCAAGGCAAAACTACGCCCATGCGGCAGACTCAGTGCGCGCCCTTGCGCAGCCCCGACCACACGATGGCGGCCACGATGAGGGCCGCGCCCGCAGCCATGCGCAAGGTCGGCTGCTGGGCGAACAGCAGCCAGGCGAAGGCAATGGCGTAGACCGGCTCCAGCGCGATGACCAGGCCCGCGCTGCGGGCATTGAGCCGGGTCAGGCTCGAGACGAACAAGTAGTGCGACAGGCCCGTGCAGAAGACGCCCAGCAATCCCAGCCACAGCCAGTCGAGGGCGGGCAGCGCCGGCAACTGGCCGGTGGCGAAGGGCAGCATCGCCAGCACCACGACGATGTTCTGCCAGCAGGCCACCTGCATCGGGTCGAGGCCGGCGGCGGAGCGCCGGTTGGTAAGGGCCAGCAGGGCGAACGACAGGCCCGACAGAATGCCCCAGGCCAGGCCCACGGTGCCCTGGTCGGCGAAGTTGAACGACGGGGTCACCAGCACCAGGCCGGCCGTGACCAGGCCCAGCAGCGACCACTCCGCCAGCCGCACTCGCTCGCGGAACAGCACGCCTTCGAGCAGCGTGATGAAGGCGGGAAAGCTGGCGAAACCCAGGGTGGCGATGGCGATGCCGCCGGTCTTGACCGAGATGAAGAAGGTGACCCAGTGCGCGGCCAGCAGGCAGCCGGCCACGATAAGGATGAATAATTGCGCCGGCGTCAGGGCGCTGAACAGCGGCCGGCGCTGCGCCCGCGCGAACCCCGCCAGCGCCACCACGGCGAAGGCCGCCCGGCCCAGGGTGATGACCGTGGCGCTGGCCTGGATCAGTTCGCCGAACACGCCGGTCAGGCCGAACAGCACGGCGGCGAAATGGATGTAGGCGAGAGCGCGTTGGCGAGTCATGCGAAAAATGCGGCGGCGGGCGCCGGAAAATATAAAATCATCGCATGAATCGCCCAGCCAGGTCTTGGTCGCCCACCTTCGTGTCTTCCCGTGCTCTCGGTTTCTTCCTGGCGACGCTGGGCGCCGTGCTGTTCGCGGCCAAGGCCATCGTCGTCAAAATCACCTACCGGTACGGCATCGACGCCGTCACGCTGATCGCTTTCCGCATGCTGTTCGCGATGCCGTTCTTCGCGGCCGTGGCCTGGCGCGAATCGCGACGGGCGGCGCGCGGCGAATTGCCGGTGCTGAGCCGGCGCGAGCGCGTGCAGCTGTGCCTGCTGGGCCTGCTGGGCTATTACTTTTCCAGTTTCCTCGACTTCCTGGGCCTGCGCTACGTATCGGCCAGCCTCGAGCGGCTCATCCTGTTCCTGTCGCCCACGCTGGTGGTGCTGCTGTCGGCCTGGTGGCTGAAGCGCCCGGTGGCGCCGCGCCAGTGGGTGGCCATGGTGGCGTCTTATCTGGGGGTGATCCTGGTGTTCGCGCAAGACCTGCGGCAGGGCGCGGGTTCCCACGTGGCGCTCGGGGCTTTGTTTATTTTCGGGTCGGCGCTCAGCTATGCTGTGTACCTGATCTGCTCGGGCGAACTGGTCAAGCGGGTGGGGGCTACGCGGCTGGTGGCTTATGCCATGCTGGTGTCCTGCCTGGCCTGCGTCGTGCAGTTCTTCCTGGTTCATCCTCCATCGATGCTGGTGCAGCCAGCCGGCGTCTATGGCTACTCGCTCATCCACGCTACGCTCAATACCGTGGTGCCCGTGTTCATGCTGATGTGGGCAGTGGCCCTGGTGGGGGCGCCCACCGCGTCGCTGCTGGGCATGATGGGGCCGGTGTCGGTGCTGTTTCTGGCGGCGTGGCTGCTGGGCGAGCCCATTACCGCCTGGCAGCTCGCGGGCACGGCCCTGGTGCTGGTGGGCGTGTTCGTTCTGATGGGCGGGCGCAGCCGGGCAGGGGCTGGCGGATGACGCCAGGGCAGGGGTTTACCGCGGCACCGCGCCGCATGGCAGTCTGAGAATTCAACACACAAAGGAGGCCGGCATGGCCAGCAATCTCGTCAAGGCAGTCCGTATCGAACAACATGGCGGGCCCGAAGTCCTGAAAATCGTCGACGTCGAAGTCCCGCCGCCGGCTCCCAATGAAGTCACCATTCGCCAGCATGTGGCGGGGCTGAACTTCATCGACATCTACTACCGCACCGGCCTGTATCCCCACCCGCTGCCGCACGGCCTGGGCTTCGAGGCCGCCGGCGTGGTCGAGGCGGTGGGGGCTGACGTGGCCCACCTCAAGAAGGGCGACCGCGTGGCCTATGGGCAAAGCCCCATCGGCGCCTACGCCCAGGCCCGCAACGTGCCGGCTGCCCAGGTCGTCAAGCTGCCCAAGGGCGTGGCTTTCGACGAGGCAGCGGCGCTGATGCTCAAGGGCCTGACCGTGCAGTACCTGTTCCGCCAGACGTACCGGCTGCAGGGCCACGAAACCATCCTGTTCCACGCGGCCGCGGGCGGCGTGGGGCTGATTGCCTGCCAATGGGCCAAGGCGCTGGGTGTGAAGCTGATCGGCACGGTGTCCAGCCCCGAGAAGGCCGAGCTGGCGCGCGCCAACGGCGCCTGGCAGACCATCGACTACTCGCGCGAGAACGTAGTCGAGCGCGTGCTGGAACTGACCGGCGGCAAGAAGGTGCCCGTGGTGTATGACGGCGTGGGCAAAGACACCTGGGAAACCTCGCTCGACTGCATCGAGCCGCGCGGGCTGATGGTGAGCTTCGGCAATGCGTCGGGGCCGGTGTCGGGCGTGAACCTGGCCACCCTCAACCAGAAGGGCTGCCTGTACGTGACGCGCCCGTCGCTCGGGCTGCACGTGAACACGCAAGAGAAGCTGAATGCGGCCGCCTCCGAGATGTTCGACCTGGTGCTGAAGAAGAAGATCAAGGTGCGCATCGACCAGCGCTACACCCTGGAGCAGGCCGGCGAGGCCCAGACCGCGCTGGCGGCTCGCAAGACCACCGGCGCGACCGTGCTGACGCTGGACTGACCGGCAAAAACAAGGGCAGCCGCATGGGCTGCCCGATGGCTGTCAGCGCGCCGCCCGATGGCGGCCGCCGCGGCCTTATGCCACCCGCATGTGCTGCAGGGCAGCGATGCGGGCCTGGATGGGCGGGTGCGAGGCAAAGATGGCGCCCAGCCCGCCCTTGCCGGCAATGCCCGAGGCCTCGAACGACTTGGGCAGCTCGCCCGGTTCCAGGCCGCCCAGGCGCGCCAGGGCGCGCATCATGGGTTCGCGCGAGCCCATCAGCTGGGCCGAGCCGGCGTCGGCGCGGTATTCGCGCTGGCGCGAGAACCACGCCACGATAATCGAGGCCAGCAAGCCGAAGATGATTTCACAGACCAGCACGGTAATGAAATAGCCGGCGCCCACGCCGCGCTCGTTGCGGAACACGGTGCGGTCGATGAAATACCCCACGACGCGCGCCAGGAACACCACGAAGGTGTTGACCACGCCCTGGATGAGCGTGAGCGTGATCATGTCGCCATTGGCGATGTGCGCGACTTCGTGGCCCAGCACGGCGGCGACTTCTTCTTCGGTCATGCTGTCGAGCAGTCCGGTGGACACGGCGACCAGCGAGTCGTTCTTGAACGCGCCGGTGGCGAAGGCGTTGGGCGGCCCGTCGTAGATGGCGACTTCGGGGTGGCCGATGCCGGCGCGGTCGGCCAACTGGTGCACGGTTTCTACCAGCCAGGCCTCGCGCGAGCCGCCCGGGGCGGCGGGGTCGATGACCCGGGCGCCGGTGCTCCATTTGGCCATGGGCTTGCTGATCAGCAGCGAGATGATGGCGCCGGTGAACCCGATGACCACCGACAGAATCAGCAGCGACTGGAAATTGATGCCCTGGGCCGTGATGTAGCGGTCGACGCCGAGCACGCGCAGCGTAGCCGACAGCACGACCATGACGGCCAGGTTGGTGACAATGAACAGGAAGATGCGTTTCATGCTTGTTGTGATCCTCTGCGAGCAATGAGCGCCTGTTTTGACCGGGCCGGGGCAGAGCGGTTCCCCCACGGCCGCAGTAGGCTTTCCGGACCCGGAGTATAGTAGCGCTTTCCCCTATTTTCCTTCTTTTTCTCATCATCTAGACCCCAATGCAGGCTCTTTGGATGTTGGTGGCGTCCGCCATGTTCGCCATGATGGGGTCGTTCGTGAAGCTGGCCACCGAGCACGGCGCTTCATTGCCCCAGATCGTGCTCTTTCGCGGTTTTCCGTCAGTCGTTTTGCTGCTGCTGTGGGCGCGCGCCGGGCGGCAGTCGATCATGCCCACCAGCTGGCGCCTGCACCTGTGGCGCAACGTGGCGGGCGTTACGTCGATGTGGTTGGGTTTTTTCGCCATTTCGCATCTGCCCCTGGCCACCGCCACCAGCCTGAACTACACGGCGCCGCTGTTCATCGCCTGCTGGATGCTGGGCTGGGGCGGGGCGCAGCGCGATCCCGTGCGCATTGCCGCCGTGGCCCTGGGTTTCGCCGGGGTGATCGCGGTGCTGCGGCCCAGCATCAACCATGACCAGTGGCTGGCCGCGCTATTTGGCCTGGGGGCCGGTGCGATGTCGGCGGTGGCCATGCTGCAGATCCGCCAACTGGGCCGCATTGGCGAGCCCGAATGGCGCACGGTGCTTTTTTTCTCGCTGGGCGTCTGCCTGAGCAGCATGGCCGGGCTGGCTATCGAAGGCTGGGGCCATGCCGACCTGCTGGGCTATGCCGCGCTGGTGGGCGTCGGCTTGGCGGGTCTGTTCGGGCAGTTGGCCATGACGCGGGCATTCGGGGTAGGCTCGGCCCTGTTGACGGCCGCGCTGCAGTATTCCACGATCATATTCGCCGCCCTGCTGGGCATGGGTTTCTGGGGCGACCGGCCCGACGCCCTGGCCTGGGCGGGCATGGGCCTGATCATCGCGGCGGGCCTGCTGTCGGTATGGCGCACCATGCGCATGCCGTCCGAGGCTTGAGCGACCCCCCTTACAAGGAGCCTGCATGACCATGACGCTGATTTCCGCCGCCGACCTGGCCGAGCGCCTGCAATCGCCCGGCGTGCGCATTTTCGATGTGCGCCACGACCTGGCCGACCACGCGGCCGGACGGCTCGCCTACGAGCAAGGCCATATTCCCGGCGCCCGCTACCTTGATCATGAAACCGAGCTGGCCGCGCCGCGCACCGGCAGCAACGGCCGCCACCCGCTGCCGGCGCGCGCCGACCTGGCGGCCCTGATGGCCGGCCATGGCGTACAACCCGACACCCTGGTGGTGGCGTACGACGCCAGCGGTGGCATGTTCGCCGCGCACCTGTGGTGGATGCTGCGCTGGCTGGGCCACGAGCGCGTGGTGGTGCTGGATGGTGGCTGGCAGGGCTGGCTCGCCGCCGGACACCCGGTGGATACGGCCACGGTCGCGGCTGAACCGCTTGCCGGCGCCGCGGCTCCGGCCGTCCCGTCGCTGGTCGATACGGTGGACGCCGATGCGGTACTGGCCAATCTGTCCCGGCCGGCCTTCACCGTGCTCGACGCGCGCGCCGCCAATCGCTACCGTGGCGAGGTCGAACCCATGGATCCGGTGGCCGGGCATATTCCCGGCGCGCTGAATCGCCCCAATGGCGAAAACCTGCAGGCGGACGGCCGCTTCAAGCCGGCCGCGCAGTTGCGCGCCGAGTTTGCCGGCCTGCTGGGCGAGCGCGATCCCCGCGCGGTGGTGCACCAGTGCGGCTCGGGCATCACGGCCTGCCATAATCTGCTGGCTATGGAAATCGCCGGGCTGGAGGGCTCGCGCCTGTATCCGGGCTCGTGGAGCGAATGGTGCAGCGACCCGGCCCGGCCGGTGGCGCGCGGCGCCTGAGGCCGCCTTACCCGACGACGGCGGGCTGCCGGCCGGGCGTTGCCACGCGCCTGTTTTTCGTCCAGCCCTCCAGCGAGGGCGGCCGAGGCTCGCGTGGCACACAGCGGTGTCAGGCACCTGCGGAGCCCGACACCTGAAGCACTGTGCTTTCGTCGGGCTACTCTTGCATGATGCGGCGATACCACTCATGGAAGTGCTGCATGCCGTCTTCCATGGGCGACTGGTATGGCCCGGCTTCGTCGGCGCCGCGCAGCATCAGGGCCTTGCGGCCCGCGTCCATGCGTTCGGCGATCTCGTCGTCTTCGATGGCGGTTTCCATGTAGGCTGCACGCTGCGCCTCGACGAATTCGCGCTCGAAGGCGACGATTTCTTCGGGGTAGTAGAACTCGACCACGTTGACCGTTTCCTGCGGGCCCTTTGGGTACAGCGTGGACAGCACCAGCACGTGCGGGTAGAGCTCGATCATGTGGGTCGGGAAATACGTGACCCACACCGCGCCGAAATCGGGGGCGTCGCCGGCCCGGTAGTCGAGCACGCGATCGTGCCACTGCTTGTAGACCTCGGAGCCGGGCTGGGCCAGCGCCTTATGCACGCCCACGCGCTGCAGGCTGTACCACTCGGCGAACTCCCAGCTGAGATCGTCGCAGGTGACGAAGCGGCCCAGGCCCGGATGGAACGGGCCGACGTGGTAGTCCTCGAGGTAGACCTCGATGAAGGTCTTCCAGTTGTAGTTGCACTGGTGCACCTCGACGTGATCCAGCACGTAGTCGCCGAAGTCGAACTCGGGCCGCGCAAAGAGCGGGGCCAGGTCGGCCTGCGGATCGCGCGGGCCTTCGAACAGCAGGCCGTGGCAGTCGCGCAGGCGGAAGCGCTGCAGGTTCATGCAGGGCGTGGAGTCGAATTGCGGGGCGCCCAGCAGTTCGCCCTGGTTGTTGTAGGTCCAGCGGTGCAGGGGGCAGACGATATTGCCCCCGGTTTCTTTCAGGTTGCCGTGCCCGGCGCCGCTGACATTGCCTGCCTGGCCGCCCAGCATCAGGGCCTGGCGGTGGCGGCAGACGTTCGAGATCAGCTCGACGCCCTGGGCGTTGCGCACCAGCACGCGCCCGCCGTCTTCTTGAGGCAGGGTGCGCCAATCGCCGACTTCAGGCACCAGCTTCTGGTGGCCGACATACAGCGAAGATTGCTTGAAGATGAGTTCTTGCTCGCGCTTGAAGCGGGCTTCGTCAAAATATGCACTGACGGGAAGCTGAGTGCGAGCCGGCACGACATGCGCCATCCGACCAACGTCGGTCATGATTCCCTCCGCTCGGATAAAAAAGCCAGGACGGCAGAGTTCCGTTCTGGCGCGAAGAAAAATCGGGCTGGCCGATCAAACCGTGAATTGTACCCTATCCCTTGTGATGGGGCACCCGTGTTCCAGGGTGGCCGTGCGCGACGTGTTTCTTACACCAGGCGCCGCGTCACCGGGTGCCGGCGCAACAGCCAGCTGCTGGCGGCCGACAAGCCGAACACTGCTGCCGTCAACAAAGGCACGCTCCAGGCTGTGCCGTGCCCGGCGTAGGCGCCGGCGCGATCGGCCAGGTCGAGGAACAGCGGATGGATCAGGTACACCCCGAAGGTCAGCGGGGCCAGCGTCGATAGCGCCGGCACGCGCGGCGTGTCGATGATCCACTGGAACGCCGCCAGCGACATGAATGGCACTGTGAGGCTGAAGTAATCGTAGAAGTACAGATTCAGCCTGCCCGTCTCGGACAAGGTGGATACTCCCCAGGCCGTGGCCGCGACGCTCAGCGCGAGCACCAGGGCAGGGCGCGGCACGCGCAGCTCGCCGTCGAAAATCATGCGCCCGGCCACGAAATAGCCCAGGTAGGGCAGGAACCAGGTCAGGAAGAAACCCTGGCCCGCGCCCAGCGCCTGGCGATACAGCGCGTCGAGAATGGCGATGCCCAGGATGCCCACCACCCACAGCCGGCGCGCGGCCGGCAGGCTGCGCTGATACAGCCCCCGCACCAGCGGGGCGAACAGGTACAGCCCGACGATCATGTACAGGTACCACAGATGGTAATAGGGCGCGCCTTCGGCCACCTTGCGAGGCCAGAACGACAGGTCGAGGCGGCCGTCGTCCCACCAGTCGAGCAGGGTCCGCCAGCTCAGGTAGAAGAGCGTCCAGAACACCAGCGGCGCGCAGATGCGCGCGGCCCGGCGCAGGTAGAAGCTGCGCGCATCCTGCGGCCGGCCGGCATCGAGCAGCAGGGCGCCGCTGACCATGACGAACACCGGCACGCACCAGCGCGCCGCCGAGTCGTACAGGTTGGCCGCCAGCCAGTCGCCGCTGCCGTAGGCGCCCGCGTCGGACACGGCCTGCGCCGCGCTGTGCAGCAATACCACTGCCAGCGCGGCCAGCCAGCGCGCGGCGTCGAGTCGGTTCAGGCGGTCTGCGGAATCAGGCATGCTTTCACCTTAGCAGCGCCTGCGCGGGGCGGTGTTTCGAAGCGTTAATCGCAGCTTGCAAACGCAAATGCCCCCCATCCGCGCGCGCGGATGGGGGGCATTTTGTTGCAACTGGTCGGGGACTATTGGGGCTGAAGGCCGGCCTGGCGCACCAGTTTCTGAATGACCGGCTGTTCGTTGTGGATCTGCTGCGTGAGTTCCTGTGCGGTGCCCGAACGCGGCTCGATGCCCATGGTCAGCATCTTGTCGCGCACCTGCGGATCTTGCAGCGTGGCGGCCAGGGCCTTCTGCAGCGTAGCCAGCGCATCGGCCGGCGTGCCTTTGGGCGCTACGAAGCTGAACCATGCCGTCAGGTCGAAGGCGGGGTAGCCCTGTTCGGCCAGCGTAGGCACGTCGGGCAGCGTCGACAGGCGCGTCTTGCTGGTAATGCCGAACACCTTGAGCTTGCCCGCGGAAACTTGGGGCATGCCGGTGGCCACCATGTCGAAAAACACATCGACGTCGCCGTTGATCAACGCCGGCAGGGCCTGCGTGGCGCCCTTGAACGGCACATGCAGCATATCGACGCCGGCTTCCTGCTTGAACAATTCGCCCGCCAGATGCGACGAGGTGCCCGGGCCGAAGGTGGCGAAGGTCAGGTTGCCCGGGCGTTGCTTGGCCGCCGCGACCACGTCGGCGGTGCTTTTGAAACCGTGCTTGTCGTTGGACAGCAGAATCAGCGGGCCAATGCCGACCATGCCGATAGGCGCGTAGCCATCAGGGTCGTACGGCAGCGATTTGTACAAGAAACGATTGGTGACCAGCGTGGAGTTGGTGGCCATCAGCAGGGTGTAGCCGTCGGGCTGCGCGCGGGCCACGTAGGCCGCGCCGATAGTGGTGCCGGCGCCGGCCTTGTTCTCGACGATGATGCTCTGGTCCAGCGCCTTGGCCATGCGTTCGGCCAGGACGCGCGTCAGCGTGTCGGTGGCGCCGCCGGCGGGAAAAGGCGACACGATGGTGATGGGCCGCTCGGGATAGGCGGCATGGGCCAGCCCGGCACTGGCCGACAAGGCCGCGGCGGCCGCAAAGAGAGAGATGCGCTTGAACATGTTTTCCCCTGGTTGTTGATGAAAAGAGGTGGTGTGCGGTCTTAAAATTTCGTAGAATGGAATTTGATTTTGCGCAACGAAATAAACTATAAGAACGAAGGCTCAGAGATGCAAGTCCCTTCCGACGCTTCCTCTTCGGGCGCCGAGTCCGGCCGCAGTGGTCCGGCGCGGCGTCGCCGCGGTGCCAGCCAGGGCCGCGACGCGCCCGAGTTCATCGTGGCGCTGGCCCGCGGGCTGGACGTGCTGCGCTGCTTCGGCCCCGGCGCCGTGGCGCTGGGCAATCAAGACCTGGCGGGCCTGACCGGCCTGCCCAAGCCCACCATCAGCCGCATCACCTATACGCTGACCGAGCTGGGCTACCTGCGCTACCACCCCGACAGCGGCAAATACTCGCCAGGGTACGGCGTGCTGGCGCTGGGCTTCGGCCTGCTGGCCGGGTTGGAAGTGCGCGAGCTGGCCAAGGCGTCAATGGCGCAGCTGGCGCGCGACACCGGCGGGGCGGTGGCGTTGGGCGCGTTCGACGGAGATGCCATGGTGTATGTCGAGGCCATCCATGGCTCGTCGGAGCTGTACCTGCGCCTTCCGGTCGGCTACCGCGCCAGCCTGGACAGCGCCATGGGTCGGGCCTACCTGGCGGCGCTGCCCGACGCGCAACGCGTGGCCCTGTTCGAGCGCCTGGGGCAGGCCGCGCCTGATCCCGCCATGGTGGCGCAGGCCCGCGCCGACCTGGCATCGGCCGGCTGCTGTTTTGCCCTGGGGGCCTGGCGGGCCGACATCAATGCTGTGGCGGTGCCGTTCCAGTCCGTAACCGGCGAAGGCCTGTTTGTCATGAGTTGCGGCGGCCCGGCCGGGCTGCTGCCCGCCGAGGCGCTGCGTGAGCGCGTGGCACCAGCGCTGCGCGAGGCCGTGCGGCAGTTGGCGGGCAATCTTTCCTAGGGCAGCATGCGGCGCATTGCAGCGCCGTGGTCCGGCACGCGCATCATCGTACAATTCACGGATCGAACCACTCATTCCCGCGCACGGAGCCTCGTTTGGCCACATCTCCACAAACCGATCCGCAGCACGACGACCGTCCCTTGCCCCAGGATTTCGAAACCGCGCTGGCCGAGCTTGAAACGCTCGTCGCCGCCATGGAAGACGGGTCGCTGCCGCTCGAGCAATCGCTGGCCGCCTACCGGCGCGGCGTCGAGCTGACACGCGTCTGCCAAGAGCGGCTGGCCCAGGCCGAACAGCAGGTCAAAGTGCTGGAAGACGGTCTGCTGCGGCCGCTGGATCCGCGCGCGCTCGACGACGAATAACCGGATGAAGCAACAACATCTTGCGTTCGCGGACTGGTTGCAGGGCCGCGCGCAACATATCGAAGCCGTGCTGGACGAATGCCTGCCGGCGGCCGACGCGCTGCCCGCGCGCCTGCACGAAGCCATGCGTTACGCGGTGCTGGGCGGCGGCAAGCGCATTCGCGCCGCGCTGGTGTATGCCGCTGGCCAGGCCTGCCCCGTCAACGGCAGCGCGGTGGCCATCCAGGCCTCGATGGACCGCGCCGCCGCGGCCGTCGAGCTGATCCACGCGTATTCGCTGATCCACGACGATCTGCCCTGCATGGACGACGACACGTTGCGCCGCGGCCGGCCCACCACGCACGTGCAATTCGATGAAGCCACCGCGATGCTGGCGGGCGATGCCTTGCAGCCGCTGGCCTTCGAGCTGCTGGCCGACATGCCCATCGCGCCCGCGCTGGTGGTGCAGGCCACGCAGGCCCTGGCCCGCGCGGCCGGCAGCCTGGGCATGGCGGGCGGGCAGGCCATCGACCTGCACAGTGTCGGCCAGGCCTTGTCGCGCGACGAACTGCAAACCATGCACAGCATGAAAACCGGCGCCATGCTGGCATGCAGCGTGGCGCTGGGCGGCATTGTTTCCGGGGCCAGTTCCAGCACCCGGCAGGCGCTGGACGATTACGCGCAGGCCGTCGGCCTGGCCTTCCAGGTGGTGGACGACATCCTCGACGTTACTGCCGATAGCGCCAGCCTGGGCAAGACGCCCGGCAAAGACGCCGCCGGCAACAAGCCCACCTATGTATCGCTGCTGGGGCTGGACGACGCCCGCGCGCTGGCCGAAGAGCTGCGCGGCGCCGCGCACGCGGCCCTGACGCCGCTGGGCGATGCCGGCTCGACGCTGGCCCGCCTGGCAGACTACATCGTACTCAGAGACCGCTGATACCGAGCATGACGACAGAATTGCTGGACCGCATCCATTCGCCCGACGACGTGCGCCAACTGGACCGCCGCGAACTCAAGGCGCTGGCCGAAGAGCTGCGCGGCTTCGTGCTGGAGTCGGTATCCAGGACAGGCGGCCACTTGTCGTCCAACCTGGGCACCGTCGAACTCACCCTGGCCCTGCACCGCGTGTTCGATACCCCGCACGACCGCATCGTCTGGGATGTCGGGCACCAGTCGTATCCTCACAAGATACTCACCGGGCGCCGCGCCGGCATGGCCAGTCTGCGCCAGGAAGGCGGCATCTCCGGCTTTCCCAAGCGCAGCGAATCCGAATACGACGCTTTCGGCACGGCCCATTCCTCGACCTCGATCTCCGCCGCGCTGGGCATGGCCGTGGCCTCGCGCAATGCCGGCATACAGCGCCAGCACATCGCGGTGATCGGCGACGGCGCCATGTCGGCCGGCATGGCCTTCGAGGCCATGAACAACGCCGGCGTCACTCCGGACATCAACCTGCTGGTGGTGCTCAACGACAACGATATGTCGATCTCGCCGCCGGTGGGGGCGCTGAACCGCTATCTGGCCCGCCTGATGTCGGGGCGTTTCTATGCCGCGGCCAAGAACGTCGGCCGCGCCATGCTGCAACATGTGCCGCCGGTGCTCGAACTGGCGCGCCGCTTCGAAGAGCATGCCAAAGGCATGGTCACGCCGGCCACGCTGTTCGAAGAGTTCGGCTTCAACTATGTCGGGCCCATCGACGGCCACGATCTCGACGCGCTGGTGCCCACGCTGCAGAACCTCAAGGCGCTGCAGGGCTTGCAGTTCCTGCATGTGGTCACGCGCAAGGGGCATGGCTACAAACTGGCCGAGGCCGATCCGGTGCTGTACCACGGGCCGGGCAAGTTCGATCCGGCCGTTGGCATCCAGCAGGGCAAGGCGTCCACGCGCAAGACCTTCACACAGGTGTTCGGCCAATGGTTGTGCGACATGGCCGAGCGCGACGAGCGGCTGGTGGGCATTACCCCGGCCATGCGCGAAGGCAGCGGCCTGGTCGAGTTCGAGCGGCGGTTCCCGCGCCGCTACTTCGACGTGGGCATTGCCGAACAGCATGCCGTCACGTTCGCCGCGGGCCTGGCCTGCGAAGGTCAGAAGCCGGTGGTGGCCATTTATTCCACATTCCTGCAGCGCGGCTACGACCAGCTCATCCACGACGTGGCCCTGCAGAACCTGGACGTCACTTTCGCCCTGGACCGCGCCGGCCTGGTCGGCGCCGACGGCGCCACGCACGCGGGCAATTACGACATCGCCTACCTGCGCTGCGTGCCGAACATGGTGGTGGCCGCGCCCTCCGATGAAAACGAAGCGCGGCTGCTGCTGTCGACCTGTTATGAATATCCCGGCCCGGCTTCCGTGCGTTATCCGCGCGGGGCCGGCCGCGGCGCAGAAATCTCGCCCGGCCTGGACACCGTGCCCGTGGGCAAGGGCATTGTCCGCCGCCAGGGGCAGGGCATCGCCATCCTGGCGTTCGGCACCTTGACGCAGGCGGCGCTGGCCGCGGCCGAGGCGCTGGACGCCACCGTGGCCGACATGCGCTTCGTCAAGCCCATCGACCGCGAACTGATCCTGCAGCTCGCTGCCGGCCACGACGCGATCGTTACGGTCGAAGAAGCGGCCATCATGGGCGGCGCCGGCAGCGCGGTCACCGAGGTGCTGCACCAGGAAGGCGTGGCCGTGCCGGTGCTGCAGCTGGGCCTGCCCGACCGCTTCATCGACCATGGCGATCAGGCGGCGCTACTGGCCGGAGTGGGGCTGGATGCCGCCGGCATCGAGCGTTCGATTCGCGCCCGGTTTGAAAAATCAAACCATCAGCCCGGAGTGCGGTCGATATAAGGGTCGGAGCAGGGCACCAACCTACTAGTAGGAGGGTTTTCCACGCTGCCGGCCCGGCTTTTCGGTAATAATGGCTCCCGCTAACATATTTCAGGGCATCAGCGATTCTCATTTCACCGCCCTGACAGGTAATCCTATGAATTCTCCGATCGATCCCGCCCTGGTCATGCCCGATGTCCAAAGCTCGGCTGATACGCGGCACATCCCGATTCAGCGCGTAGGCATCCGTGGCGTGCGGCATCCCATGCTGGTGGCGGGCGCCGACGGCGCACCCCAGCCCACCGTGGCCAACTGGACCCTGACGGTGGCGCTGCCGGCCGAAGAAAAGGGCACGCACATGTCGCGTTTCGTGGCGTTGCTCGAAAAGTACCGTAGCGTGCCCATGACGCCGGCCTTGTTCGCCGCCATGGCGCGCGACATGCTGCCGCTGCTGCACGCCGAACGCGGCGACATCACCGCGGCGTTCCCGTATTTCATCAACAAGTCCGCGCCGGTGTCGGGCGTGCAGAGCCTGCTCGACTACGAAGTGCAGTGGATCGCCCGCGCTGCCGGCGACCAGGTCGAGTTCGAACTGGTGGTGCAGGTGCCGGTCACCAGCCTGTGCCCGTGTTCGAAGGCAATTTCCGAGTACGGCGCGCACAACCAGCGCTCGCACGTTACCGTGTCGGTCGTGCTCAATGGCGACCTCGCCATGGACCGCATCATTCGCCTGGTCGAAGACGAGGGTTCGTGCGAGCTGTGGGGCCTGCTCAAGCGCCCCGACGAGAAATTCGTCACTGAACGCGCCTACGACAACCCCAAGTTCGTCGAAGACCTGGTGCGCGACGTGGCTGCCCGCCTGGCGGCGCATCCCGGCGTGGCGCGCTACCGCGTCGAAGCCGAGAACTTCGAGTCCATCCACAACCATTCCGCCTACGCTGTCGTCGAGGGCTGAACGCCGCCATGGCGCCGGCCCCGGCGGCGCGCGATTGGCCGCTGATCGCGCGGCTGGAGGGCTGGGAATCGCGGCTGGCCTTGCGGCTGGCTGGAAGCAGCCGCGCGGCGGCGGCCCTCTACGAGTTCCTTCGCTTTGGCGTGAAGCAGGCCTGGGCTTGCCTGTTCGGCGGCCTGATGTGCGCGCTGCTGCTGGCCACACACTGGTGGTATCCGCCTGGCGCAGCGCTGGCGCGCTACGATTTTCTGACACTCGCAGCCCTGGCCATCCAGGCGTTGTTGCTGGCCTTGCGCATGGAAACCTGGGCAGAGGCCCGGGTCATCCTGATGTTCCATGTGGTGGGCACGGCCATGGCGCTTTTCAAGACCTCGGTCGGCTCCTGGATATATCCCGAAGCCAGCGTGCTGCGCCTGGGCGGCGTGCCGCTGTCTACCGGCTTCATGTATGCCGCCGTGGGCAGCTCGGTACTTTCGCCCATGCCTGGCGCTACCCCAACCAGCAGAACGGCTGGGACTGGGTGTCGCCCGCCAAGCTGGGATCGTGGTTCCTGCTCATGATCATCAGGCTACGTGATGGTCAGCGCAGTCAACCGGCCCCAACCCCCGGCCGCGGTGCCCCCCCGCAGCCATGGTGGCGGGAAGTCGGTGACCCGCCAGGGCCCCCAGGGCAATATTGTTTGATGCAGTCCCGTCTGGCGCGGCGCGGGCCGGCGGGGCCCGTGCGCCGGGCTCGGGCGCACCCACGCGCCCTCGGTCTGCTGCGCAGACTGCCCCGCCGCCCAACGCCCCGCCGGCCCGCACCGCGCCAGACGGGACGGACCCGGATAGATCGCGCCGTCCCAGCCGCTCACCAAGCCCCTATTTGCGTAATGACGCCTAATCGGCGATAATCGTGGGCTTTCTTTGCTCGATCGCCCTTTTGGGGTGGCGGGCTGCCCCTTGCCTGCCGGCGGCTTGGCCCCGGCCAGCGAGACATCCTCAAGGAGTTTTACCCATGCGTCACTACGAAGTAGTGTTCATTGTCCACCCGGACCAAAGCGAGCAGGTGCCCGCCATGGTCGAGCGTTACCAGACGCTCGTTACGGGTCAGGGCGGTGCCGTGCACCGCCTGGAAGACTGGGGTCGCCGCCAGCTGGCCTATCCCATCCAGAAGCTCGTCAAGGCGCATTACGTCTGCATGAACATCGAGTGCGGCCAGGCCACCCTCGACGAACTCGAGCATTCGTTCCGCTACAACGACGCCGTGCTGCGCCACCTGGTCATCAAGACCAAGAAGGCCCAGACCTCGCCCTCGATCATGATGAAGTCGGTCGAACGCGAAGAGGCCCGCAAGGCCAGCACGGAAGCTTCGGCGCCGGCCCAGGCCCAGTAACCCGGCAGCGCCACGTTTTACCACCACGCTCCGGCAGGATGAACACCCTGGAACTCAGCGCCCGCGTTCTCGAATGCGAGCCTTTGCGCCACACTCCCGCCGGCGTGCCAGCGCTGGAAATGCTGCTGGCCCACGAATCGGAAATCGTCGAAGCAGGCCACCCGCGCCGCGTCGAACTCACGATTACCGCCGTGGCCCTCGGCGATCTGGCGCAACTGCTGGCCGGCACCCCTCTGGGGACCGAACTGCAGGTGCAAGGCTTCCTGGCCGCGGCCCGCAAAGATTCGGTGAAGGTCAAGCTGCACATGCAGCTGGCCCGCAGAGTCGGCGGCAGCGCAGGGCGCGATCCGCTGGTGGGATGACAGGCAACCGGAACCAGACACAGATTCCGGGCACGCGGAATGAACCCTCCGGCCCGACTAGACTAAGAGGCACATCATGGCTTTCTTCGGAAAACGCAAAGAGAAACGCAAATTCACGCAGCAGAACCCGCTGTTCAAGCGCCGCAAGTTCTGCCGCTTCACCGCCGCCGGCGTCGAAGAGATCGATTACAAAGATCTCGATACCCTGCGCGATTTCGTGCAAGAAAACGGCAAGATCATCCCGGCCCGCCTGACCGGCACGAAGGCACACTACCAGCGCCAGCTGGACACCGCCATCAAGCGCGCGCGCTTCCTGGCCCTGTTGCCTTACACCGACAACCACAACTGATCCGGGGTCACTGAAATGCAAGTCATCCTGCTCGAAAAAGTCGTCAACCTCGGCAACCTGGGCGAAATCGTCCGCGTGCGCGATGGTTACGCCCGCAACTTCCTGATTCCCCAGAAAAAGGCTCGTCGCGCTACCGACGCCGCCCTGAAGGAATTCGAAGCCCGCCGCGCTGAACTGGAAAAAATCCAGGCTGAAAAACTGGCCGCCGCCGAAGCGCTGGGTGGCCGTCTGACCGGGTATCAGCTCAAGATCGTTCAGAAGGCCGGTGTCGATGGCCGCCTGTTCGGCTCGGTTACCAACGCCGACGTGGCCGAAGGCCTGAAGAAGGCCGGCTTCGAAGCCGTGGAAAAGGCCCAGGTGCGCCTGCCCAATGGCCCGCTGAAGGCCGTGGGTGAATACCCCATCCAGGTCGCGCTGCACGCCGACGTGACCGTGGACGTGACCGTGCTGGTCGAAGGCGATATCGCCTAAGTTCCCGCGTTCCACGCCAAGCAAAAAAGCCGGCGGCCGTGCCGGCTTTTTTGCTATCAGGCCGCCCCAAAGTCCCCAGGATGCCTGCTTGAACCCGCCACCCCAGCACCACTCAGCTCCCGCCGGCCTGCGCGCCTGGCTCGAGGGCGTCGACGCCGCGCGCGAGCCCGCCGTGCGGGAAGTCGTCATCGACGGCGTCGCCTGCGTAGTGAAGCGGCGCCGTGCGGGGCTGCTGCAGGGCGCCAGCTACGTGCTGCGCTACGCGCGGGCGTTGGCGCTGGCCGTGGGTTGTCGCCTGTTCCTGGGCGAATTCCCGCGCCCCGGCGTCTTGCTGCGCAATGGCCTGGCGCACGAGGCCGAGCGCTTGCGCCGGCTGTCTCAGGCCGGCTGCCGCGTGCCCGACGTATGGTGGCAGGCGCCCGGCCTGCTGGTGCTGGAGCACGTGGGCGTGGACTTCGCCGAGTTGGTCCGGCACGCCGACGCGGCGCAGCGCCGCCAATGGGTGGGCGACCTGGCCGCCGACCTGGCGGCGTTCCATGCCCAGGGGCACTGGCATGGCGGGGCACAGCTGCGCAACATCACCCTGCGCGACGGCGAGCTGTGGCGTATCGATTTCGAAGAAAATATTGGCGGCGCCTTGTCGCTGCCCATGGCCCAGGCCTACGATCTGTTCCAGCTGGTATCGTCGCTGCTGGGGCTGCGCAAGCTCGAAGATGACAATCTGCCAGGGCTGGGTAAACTGATGCTGGACGTTTATTTCGACACCCATCCGGCCCCCGCCGTGCGTGCCCGGCTGCAGCGGCTGGCGCGCGTGGTGTGCGGTTGCGCCGCCGTGCTGCGCCCCTTGCTTGGCCGGCTGCCGGGCCGCGACGTCCAGGGTTTCTTCCGGGTGGCCGACACCCTGCGTACTCTTTACTAGTCCATTCGATGAACAATCCCGCCGATTCCCAGCTAGATTACCTGCGCGTGCCGCCGCATTCCATCGAGGCCGAGCAGTCGGTGCTGGGAGGGCTGCTGCTGGACAACAGCGCCTGGGACCGCATTGCCGACGTGCTGGGCGAGGAAGATTTCTACCGCCATGACCATCGCCTGATCTGGCACCACATCGCCAGGCTGGTCGGGCTGGCGCGGCCAGCCGATGTCATTACGGTGAATGAATCGCTGGTCAGCGCCGGCAAAGCCGAAGAAACGGGAGGCCTGGCCTACCTGAACGCGCTGGCCCACAACACCCCCTCGGCCGCCAACATCCGCCGCTACGCCGAGATCGTGCGCGAACGCGCCATGCTGCGCAAGCTGGTGACGATTGCCGACGAGATTTCTTCGGCCGCGCTGAATCCGCAGGGCAAAGAAGCCCGCCAGTTGCTCGACGAGGCTGAGTCCAAGGTATTCAAAATTGCCCAGGAGGGCGAGAAAGGCTCGGCGGGTTTCCAGGAAATCCAGCCCCTGCTGACGCAAGTGGTCGAGCGCATCGACGAGCTATACCACCGCGAAGGCGATTCCGACGTCACCGGCGTGCCCACCGGGTTTTCCGACCTCGACAAAATGACGTCGGGCCTGCAGCCGGGCGACCTGGTCATCGTGGCCGGCCGTCCCTCGATGGGCAAGACCTCGTTCTCGATGAACATAGGCGAACACGTGGCCATTGAACAGGGGTTGCCGGTAGCCGTGTTTTCAATGGAAATGGGCGCCGTGCAGCTGGCCATGCGCATGCTGGGTTCGGTGGGCATGCTCGACCAGCATCGCATGCGTACTGGCAAGCTGGTGGCCGACGACTGGCCGCGGGTGACGCACGCGGTGCAGCTCATGCAGGATGCCCAGGTGTACATCGACGAAACGCCGGCGCTCAGCGCCATGGAAGTGCGGGCGCGCTCGCGCCGCCTGGCGCGCCAGTGCGGCCAGCTGGGCCTGATCATCATCGACTACCTGCAGCTGATGGCCGGCAACGGCGGGGGCGAGAACCGCGCGACCGAAATCTCGGAAATCAGCCGCTCGCTGAAAGGCCTGGCCAAAGAGCTGAACTGTCCGCTTATCGCGCTGTCGCAGCTCAACCGCAGTCTGGAACAGCGCCCCAACAAGCGGCCGGTGATGAGCGACTTGCGCGAATCGGGCGCCATCGAACAGGACGCCGACTTGATCCTGTTCATTTACCGCGACGAAGTCTACAACCCCGATTCTCCCGACAAGGGCACCGCCGAGATCATCGTGGGCAAGCAGCGTAACGGCCCCATCGGCACCGTGCGCCTGACCTTCCAGGGTTCCAGCACGCGCTTCCTGAACTTCACTGCCGCGCCGCAATACTAGGGCGCCGCCGCACGCTTGCCCGGCGGCCGCTACATCTTCACTTGCCCGGTTGCGGCGTGAAGCGCAGGTAGGGGCGGGGCGCCCGGTAGCCTTGCGGGAATTTCGCCTTGATCTGCGCTTCGTCCTGCAGCGCGGGCGGAATGATCACATCGTCGCCGTGCTTCCAGTTGCCCGGCGTGGCCACGCCATACTTGTCGCTGACCTGCAGCGCATCGATGACGCGCAGGATCTCGTCGAAGTTGCGGCCAATGCTCAACGGATAGGTAAGGGTCAGGCGCAGCTTCTTGTCCGGATCGATGATGAACACCGAGCGCACCGTGGCGGTGCCCGACTGGTTCGGGTGAATCATGTCGTACAGGCCCGCCACCTTCCTGTCGCGGTCGGCGATGATGGGAAACTTGACCACGGTGTTCTGGGTGTCTTCGATGTCCTTGGTCCAGGCCCGGTGCGAATCGGCGTCGTCGACCGACAGGGCAATCGCCTTCACATTGCGCTTTTCGAACTCGCCTTGCAGCTTGCCGGTCAAGCCCAGTTCGGTGGTGCAGACCGGCGTGAAGTCGGCCGGATGCGAAAACAGCACGACCCACGAATCGCCGGCCCATTCATGGAACCGGATCGTGCCGATGGAGCTGTCCTGTTCGAAGTCGGGCACGGTATCGCCCAGATGGATTTTGCTCATAGCTTGTGTACCTTCTGAAGAGTGCCCGCTGCGCGGGCCGGGGAAAAATCAGGAAGCCTTGGGCGGCAGGGCGGCCTCGACCAGGCCGATGTTCGACTCGTGGGCCGCCAGCATGTCGGCCAGGTCGGCGCGCAGGGAGCCGGGCAGGGGGCCTTGCAGCAGGCTTTGCAGCTTGCGCACCACCCAGGCCTGGCCGCGGTTCAAGAACACCAGGCGCTGTTCGACGTCCGCGATGGCCATGGCCTTGCCATGGAACGCGCCGGTCAGGTCCGACGGCGTGGCCTCCAGCGCGCGGATGGCGCGCAGCAGCATGCCGCACCAGCGCACTTCGTCCAGGCGGATGCGCTCTACCAGCTCCGCCATGCGCGGCTCGTCGAGCGCGCGGCCGGTTTCCAGCGCCACGCGCGCGCCGGCGCGCTCGGCTTCCAGCAGGGTGTTCAGTTCGGCGAGCAGCGCGTCGCGCTGGGCCGCAGGCAAGGCGGAATCGGGTGTCATGGTGTTCAGGCCTCAGGCGTGTGGCGCGGTGGCGCCCGCGCCGGGCGCGCGCCGCTGATTGAAGTCGCGTCCGGCGGTCACGGCTTCGACGTAGCCGGCGCGCACGGCAAAATCGCCGAAGTGTTCGCCCTCGTGGCGATCGCGGGCATAGTGGGCCAGCGTGGTGTCCAGCAATGCCAGAATCGCCGCCTCGGCGGCGTTTTCCAGCACCATGCGGTTCAGGCGCTGCCCGTGGAACCCGCCGCCCAGATACAAGTTGTACTTGCCGGGCGCGCGGCCGGTCAATCCGATTTCCGCGATGTAGGGCCGCGAACAACCGTTGGGACAGCCGCTCATGCGTATGGTGATGGGTTCGCGTTCGAGGCCGTGCGTACGCAGCAGCGCTTCGATCTTGCCGACCAGCCCGGGCAAATAGCGTTCGCTTTCCGCCATGGCCAGGCCGCAAGTGGGCAGCGCCACGCAAGCCATCGAGTTCAGCCGCAACGCGCTGGTCGACGGGCCGGCTTCCAGCTGGTATTGGCGCAACAAGGCCTCGATGCGCGGCCGCTCAGCATCGCCGATGTCGGCAATCACCACGTTCTGGTTCGGCGTGATGCGAAATGAACCCGTGTGCACGCGGGCGATGTCGCGCAAGCCGTCGAGCAGCGGCAGGCCCGGCAGGTTCACCAGGCGGCCGTTCTGGATGAACAGGGTCACATGGTGGCGGCCGTCTTCGCCGGTTTGCCAGCCCAGGGCGTCGCCGTTCGAATCGAAATGGAAGGGGCGCGCCGGCTGCAGCGCGAAGCCCAGGCGGCGCTCGATCTCGGCTTTCACGGCATCCAGTCCGTGATCGTCGATGGTGTACTTGAAGCGTGCACGGGCGCGGTCTTTGCGGTTGCCGTAGTCGCGCTGCACGCTCATTACCGCATCGCAGGCGGCAATGACGGCTTCGGGCGGGACGAAACCTATCACGTCGGCCAGCCGGGGGTAGGTGGCGGGGGCCTGATCGGTGCGGCCCATGCCGCCGCCGATGGCGACATTGAAACCCAGCAGCGCGCCATCGTTGCCGGCGATCGCGATGAAGCCGAGATCCTGCGCGTAGACGTCGATGTCATTGACCGGCGGGATGACAAAGCCGATCTTGAATTTGCGCGGCAGATACGTCTGGCCGTAGAACGGTTCTTCGGACCCGGCGTCTGACGAGGCGACGCGTTGCTCGCCCCACCAGATCTCATGATAGGCGCGCATGCGCGGAATCGCGTGATCGCTGGCCTGGCGCGCGATGTCGTACACGGCGGCGTGCAGCGCCGACAGCCGCGGATCGGCCGTACACATCACGCCACGCGCGTCGTCGCCGCAGGCCGCGATGGTGTCCAGCAGCACTTCATGCAGGCCCTGCAGCGTGGCCTGCAGGTTGTGCTTGAGCACCCAATGAAACTGGAACGTCTGCCGCGTGGTAAGCCGCAGCGAATCGCCGCCATACGCGCGGGCCAGTTCGTCGAGCTTGAGCCACTGCGCGGCGCTGCATACGCCGCCTGGCAGGCGCACGCGGATCATGAACTGGTAGGCCGGCTCGAGCTTCTGGCGGCGGCGTTCGTCGCGTTCTTCGCGGTCGTCTTGCTGGTAGATGCCGTGGAACTTCAGCAGTTTGGCGTCGCCGTCCGATACCGCGCCGGTCAGCGGGTCGGCCAGGCTGCGCAGGATGGTGCCGCGCAGCTGGTCGCTGGCGGCCTTCAGTTGCTCGTCGGCGCTGAGCTTCGGCGGCGGCTGGGAGAGGTCGTTGTCGGTGGATTGCATGAGGTTGGGTTCGTGTGCAGGTCGATTCGCGGGCAGGTCAATAAACGTCGCGCTGGTAGCGGTTGTCGCGCTGCAGGCGGCGCAGGTAGTCGTGTGCCGCTTCCGAGGCCAGGCGGCCTTGCGAGGCGATCACGCCGGCCAGCGCCTGGTGCACGTCGGGAGCCAGGCGGGTGGCGTCGCCGCACAGATATACATGGGCGCCTTCTTCGAGCCAGGCGTAGACGTCGCGGGCCTGTTCCTGCAGCCGTTGCTGCACGTAGGTCTTGCCGCCCGCGGCCTGGCGGTCGCGCGAGAACGCCACGTCCATGCGCGTCAGCACGCCGTCTTTCAGCAGTCCCTGCCATTCGGTCTGGTACAGGAAGTCGCTGCGAAAATTGCGTTCGCCGAAAAACAGCCAGGAACGCCCGGCGGCGCCGCGCGCCTCGCGTTCCTGCAGGAACGCGCGGTAGGGCGCCACGCCGGTGCCCGCGCCTATCATGATGATGGGCACATCGTCTGCGGGCAGCCGGAAATGCGGGTTGGAATGGATGTAGACCGGCAGCGTCGCATCCGGCAGGGCGCGTTCGGCCAGGTGGCCGGACGCCACCCCGGTGCGCGCGGCGCCCTGCAAGTCATAGCGCACCACGGAAACCGTCAGGTGGGCCTCATCGGGCGCGGCCAACGGGCTCGATGCGATGGAATACAGGCGCGGCTGCAAGGGCCGCAACGCGGCCAGTACCTCCTGCGGATCCAGGCCCTTGGCTGGAAACTGGCGCAGCACGTCGACAATATGGTGGTGGCGCGCAAAGTCGGCGCGGGCCTCGGCCTGATCGGGCTGCGCCAACGCCTGCAGGCGCGGCGCCTGAGCCAGCTTGCCCCAGTGTTCCAGAAAGCGCGGCGTAATGGCGGTGATCTCCAGGCGCTCTTGCAGGGCGCGCCCCAGCGGCAGGAAGTCGCCCAGCACGCTGACCGGCGCTTCGGCCGCCGCGCCGAGTTCGGCCAGGATGTCGCGCACCAGCGCCGGATCGTTGGACGGCATGATGCCCAGCGCGTCACCCGGTTCGTAGCTCAGGCCCGACCCTGCCAGCGATAACTCGATATGGCGGGTTTCTTTCGAGGAGCCGCGCCCGGTGAGCACCAGGTTGTCGATCACGTTCGCCGCATAGGGATGGCGCTTGTCGTAGCGGGCCGCGACGGGCGTGGCGGCGGCGACGGCAGCATGGGCCGCGGGCGGAGCGTCTTGTTCTCCCGCCGGTTCCAGGGCGGCCAGCAGGCGGTCTGCCCAGGCCTGCGCAGGCTGGTCGTAATCGACGTCGCAGTCGATGCGCGGCTGCAGGCGGGTCGCGCCCAGTTCTTCGAAGCGCCGGTCCAGGCGCTTGCCGGCCTCGCAGAAATGCTCGTAGGTCGAGTCGCCCAGCGCCAGCACGGCAAAACGCAGGCCCGCCAGCTTGGGCGCCTTGCGCCCTTCGATGAATTCGAAGAAGCCGGCGGCAGGCTGGGGCGGGTCGCCCTCGCCGTAGGTGCTGGTGATGATAAGCACATCTTGCTCGCTGGCCAGGTTGCGGGTCTTGTAGCTGGCCAGGTCGTGCGCGGCCGCCTGCAGGCCTTTGGCCGTGGCCTGGCCGGCCAGCGTGGCGGCCAGCGCGGCGCTGTTGCCAGTTTCGCTGGCGTAAAGTACGGTCAGGCGGCGCTGCGCTGGCTGGACGCCAGCCGGCGCTTGAGCCGGCGCGGGGCTGGTGGGCACCACGGCGGCGGCCCCGTTGGAACGCAGCAGTTCGGCGCCCGCCAGGAAGCCGCTGGCCCACATGAGCTGGCGCGCGTCCAGCGAAGTGGCCAGCGAGTTGATGTACTGCCATTGGACCTCGGTGAAGCCGGGGCCGCGAAATTCAGAGATGAGCATGAGAGAGGAGAGGTCCGAAAGCAATCCTGGGCCGGGCGCGACGATGTACGGCGCGATAGGTGGCGCGATAGATGGCATGTGCCTATGCGCCCGTGCTAGCACTTTCGCAATGCGTCAGCGGTTCATCTCTTAGATTTTGTCTGCATGTTTAATGCAATCAAACTACTTTTATTTAATATAAAACCAAAAATATTGATATAAACAAAGATGGATATCGATTTAGCCAAGACCTTCCTGGCTGTCGCGGACAGCGGCAGTTTCATGGCGGCCGCCGAACGGCTCGACATCACCCAGACTGCGGTGAGCGCGCGTGTGCGTACCCTGGAAGACCAGTTGGGCCGGCGCCTGTTTGTGCGGAACAAGGCCGGCGCGCGGCTGACCGCCGCGGGCGAACGCTTTGCGCGCCACGCCAGCACGTTGGTGCAGGTATGGGAAAGGGCCTGCCAACAGGTCGCGCTGCCGCCGGGACGCGAAGACGGCATCAGCATCGGTGCCGAGCTCAGCCTGTGGCATCCGCTGCTGGCCGATTGGATGGTGTGGATGCACGTGCATTGCCCCCAGGTGGCGCTGCGTGCCGACGTGGACAGCCCGGCGCGGCTGTTGCAAGGGGTGCAGGACGGGTCGCTGGATCTGGCCGTGCTGTACAGCCCGGCCGAGCGGCCGGGGCTGGTGGCCGAATTGCTGGCCGAGGAAAAGCTGATCCTGGTGACCACCGATCCCGGCGGGGAGCTGCTGCCAGAGCAGTATGTGCATGTCGACTGGGGCCAGGCATTCGCCGCCAATCACAACGCGGCATTCCCCGAACTCAGCAGTCCACCCGTGTCGATTTCGCTGGGGCCCCTGGCGCTCGGCTACCTGCTATCGGTAGGAGGGTCGGGTTATTTCCGGGTGGGCGCAGCGCGGCCGTTCCTGGACAGCGGCCGCCTGCGGCGGGTGGCCGGCGCGCCTGAATTCTCGTATTCGGCCTACGCGCTGTATGCCACGCAGCAGCGCAGCGGGGTCATGGCACAGGTGCGCCAGGGTTTGCACGCCGTGGCGGCTGGTGTGCATCGTCCGCAAGTGCCGGCGCAGGCGCCCGACATTGCGGGCTTGTGATTCAAGGCTGGGATTGCGGCTGGCCGCTGGAGCCGCCGTCGAGGTGCGCGTGCGTGTCTTCGATGCCGAACACCGAGGTGTACGCGGGGTAGAAGCTGCAATACAGCACCCCGCCGGCCGCGATGTTGAAAGGAATCTGCAGCGTGCCGGCCAGTTGCGAAGGCACGCCGGCGCTGACCAGCAGACCGGCGCACAGGTCGATGAACAGGAACACGAGTATCCAGGCCGTGCCGTAGACCAGGAACGGCCACTTATTGCGCCAGCAGGCGATGCCCGAGAAAAACAGCGCCTGGCCGATGCGCAGCCCATGCCAGGCGACCAGCACGGGGGCATGCCAGAAGAGGGCGGCGATAATGACGTACAGCAGACCGAACAGCGCCAGCGGCACGCGCATGGCGCTGATGAACGGGCCGAGGTCCTGCTCGACCGACGCGGCCCGCACGCCTTCGGTAAGCGCGCTGGAGAACGGCACAAACGACACCAGCCCGGCTGCTATGCAGAGCGCGGCATACATGGCGCCGAGAATCAGCATTTTCTTGAAGACGCCCGGCCGCATCAGCGGTTGGGGCCACATCGACGGCAGCATGATGCGGCCGGCTTCGATGTGCTTGCATGCCGACAGCGTCATCAGCGTGACCACGGGCATCAGGGCCACGAACAGCAGCGGCCCCACCGGCGGAGTGAAGGTTGCGAACAGCACCAGCAGGCTGATGGCCAGAGCCCAGGTAAAGACCGCCAGCGGCTGCTTCGTGAACAGCCGCAGGCCGTCACGTACCCATTGCCAGCCGTAGGATGCGGGTAGGGATGCTGCTTGCATAGGTTTCCGTCGGGGTTGTAAGAGGTAGCTACACTCAATTATGCGGACCACGGCGCCTAGGGCAAGGCTGGCAGGTCGTCGCGGTGGCGCGCTTGCAACACTCTTTCAAAATGGCGCGGATCATGCGGCTTGAGCGTCTGCGCCGGACGCGGCAGGAAATAATCGTACAGGCGCGACAGCCAGAAGCGCAGCGCCGCCGCGCGCAGCATGGCCGGCCAGGCCTGGCGCTCGCCGGCGGTAAATGGCCGCACAGCCGCGTAGGCCTGCAGCCAGGACTGCGCCAGCGCAGGCACGAAAACGCCGCTATCGCGCTCGATGCACCAGTCATTGACGCTGACCGCCACGTCGAACAGCCAGGTATCGCAGCCGGCAAAATAGAAATCGATAATGCCGCCCATCAGCGGATCTTCGAAGGTGCCCGCAAACAGCACGTTGTCGCGGAACAGGTCGCAGTGGGCCGGCCCGGACGGCAGCGCCTGCCACAGCGGCGTGGCGGCCACGCGCTGCTGTTCGTCGAGCTCGCGGGTCAGCAATTGCGCCTGGCCGGCATCCAGGAACGGCAGCACCTTGGGCGCGGTGGCCGTCCACCAGGCCAGGCCGCGCAGGTTGGGCTGCTGCAACGGGAAATCGCGCGCGGCCAGGTGGGCGCGCGCCAGCGTGGCGCCGGCCAGCGCGCAGTGAGCCGGGCCCGGCGCGGGCTCGTAGCCCCCCGGCAGGCGCGTCACGATGGCGCAGGGCTTGCCGTGCAAGGTGGTCAGGCGGGTGCCGTCGCGCAGCGTCTGGGGCTGCGGCACGGGCACGCCGCGCGAGGCCAGGTGGTGCATCAGCTCGATGTAGAACGGCAGTTGCGCCTGGGTCAGCACTTCGAACAGCGTCAGCACGTACTCGCCGCGGGTGGTGGCCAGGAAGTAATTGGTGTTTTCGATGCCGGCGGTAATGCCGCGCAGCGACACCAGGTCGCCCAGATCGAAATGCGCCAGCAGGGTTCGGGCGTCGTCGTCGGAAACAGGGGTGAAAACGGCCATGGATCAGCGAATAAGTTGGGACGGCGGGCAATGGCCGCGGGCGGCGCGGCCCGGGCGGCGCTGGCAATTTTAGTCTACGCGCGCGGCCGGCCTGCCCCCCTGGCGGGCGGCGCCGGCCTCGCGGCCGTAAAATGGGCGATTCTCCACTGTTTGCGAGCCATGTTGAGTTCCCCAGACTGGCGGCTGTGCGTCGCCCCCATGATCGACGTGACCGACCGGCACTGCCGCTATTTCCATCGGCTGCTGGCGCCGCGCGCGCGCCTGTACACCGAGATGATCACCACTGGGGCGCTGTTGCATGGCAATGTCGGGCGCCATCTGGATTTCGACGCCGCCGAGCATCCCGTGGCGTTGCAGTTGGGCGGCAGCGAGCCCGATGCGCTCGCGCACGCGGCGCGCCTGGGCCGCCAGTGGGGCTACGACGAAATCAACCTGAATTGCGGCTGTCCGTCCGAGCGCGTGCAGCGCGGCGCCTTTGGCGCATGCCTGATGGCCGAGCCCGCGCTGGTGGCCGACTGCATGAAAGCCATGCAAGACGCCGTCGACCTGCCCGTCACCATCAAGCATCGGCTGGGGCTGGACTACGATGAATCGTACGGTTTCGTGCGCGATTTCGTCGGGGCCATTCACGCCACCGGTTGCCGCGTGTTCATCGTGCACGCCCGCAATGCCGTGCTCAAGGGCCTGTCGCCGAAAGACAATCGCGAGATCCCGCCGTTGCGCTATGACGTGGCGCGGCAGCTCAAGGCCGACTTTCCCGACAGCGTCATCGTGCTCAACGGCGGCCTGGCCGACGCGGCCCAGGCCGTGGGCGCCGCGGGCGAATTCGACGGCGTCATGCTGGGCCGCGCGGCCTGGCACACGCCGCGCGTGCTGTCCGAGGTGTCAATGCAGCTATGGCCCTCGGTGCGCCTGCCCACTGATGCGCAGGTGGTGGATGCCATGGTGCGCTACGCCGCCGGGCAGGTTGCCCAGGGCGTGCCGTTGCGGGTGATCGTGCGCCCGCTGCTGGGGCTGGTGAACGGGCAATCGGGGGCGCGCCGCTGGCGGCGCATGTTGTCCGACCCGGCGCGCCTGGCGGCCAACGATGCCGGGCTGATCTACGAGGCCTGGCGCAGCCTGCAGGGCGCGCCGCGCGACCACGCGCCGGCCGAGGCTCTGCCCGCGGCAGGCTGAACGGAACGCGGCGGGCCGCGTCCGGGGAGCGCTCAGGATTTCGCGGTGTCGCCGTCCATGGGCCAGTCGCGAATGTAAGCCTTGAGCATGTTGTTTTCGAACTGCTGGGCGGCCACGATGGCCTGCGCCATGTCGTAGAACGAAATCACGCCCATCAGGGTGGGGCCGTCCATGACAGGGATGTAGCGCGCGTGTTTTTCGAGCATCAGCCGCTGCACTTCGTCGGCGCTGGTGTTGGGCGACACGCTGACCGGGGCGTCGTCCATGATGGCGCGGATGGTGGTCTGACCCAGCTGGCCGTCGTGGTCGTGCAGGTGACGGATGATTTCGCGGAAAGTCAGCATGCCGGCCAGCATGCCCGACTCCATGATGACCAGCGAGCCGATATCCTGCTCGCTCATGGTTTGGACCGCCATGGCCACCGGCATATCCGGCGAGGCTGTATAGAGCGTGTCGCCCTTTACGCGAAGGATTTCACTGACTTTCAGCATGATGATTCTCCCGGGGCATGCGGCCCCCTTCTACTATTCTTCCCTGCCTCGAGCGGCACGATGGCCGCGAGTCCCACGGGCGTATTGTGCGCCAGCCCGGCCAGTTCTTCCAGCGTGGGGGCCTGGCCGCCGTCTTGGCCCAGCACGGCCGCGGCAGCCTGGACCACCTGGGGATCGTCGCGCAGGCGGGGCTGGTGGCGGTCGAGCAGGAAATTATCGAAGACCGGCTCCAGCGTGGTGGTGCGCGGATCGCATGCCAGTATCCAGCGCTGCTCGGCAGTGCGGGCCGCCAGCCCCAGGTTTTCCAGTTTTTCGAGCACGGCGTTCAATTCGTCGTGATGCAGGTGCAGGCGCTTGGCCAGCGCGCTGGCGCTACGCCCGGCGGGCCGCATGCCCTGGGCGGCGTGCAGTGCGCACAGCACTGCCAGGGCGTCGATGAAGGGCGCGCCGGGGCTGCGGTTGATTTCCCAGCGCCCCAGCCGGATCAGCGGCGCGCTGGCGGCTACGGTGGCGCCGAACAGCACCGCCAGCCACGACAGGTAGATCCAAAGCAGGAAGATCGGCAAGGTGGCGAATGCGCCGTAGATGACCGTGTAGGTGGGAAAGCGCGTCAGGTAATAGGCGAACGCCGCTTTCATCAGTTCCAGCACGATGGCCGTGCCGAACCCGCCGACCAGGGCATCGCGCCAGTACACATGGCGGTTGGGCACCACCACGAACAAGGCGGCAAAGCCCAGTCCGGTAAGTATCAGCGGCAAAAACGAGATCGCCAGGCTGACGACCTCGGGCACGTCGCGCACCAGGCCCAGCGATTCGCGCGCCAGGAACGACGTGGCCCACAGACTGGCGCCGGCCACCACCGGTCCCAGCGTCACCACCGCCCAGTACACCAGCGCGCGCTGGGGCAGGGGGCGTTGCCGCGTGACGTGCCAGATGTCGTTGAAGGTCTTGTCGATGGTCATGATGAGCAACAGCGACGTGACCACCAGGAACGCTCCGCCGATGGCGGTCAGGCGCGAGGCCTGGTACGCGAACTGGTTGAGGTAGTCCATGATGTTGTCGGACACGGCCGGCGGCATCAGGCTGTTCGCCAGGAAGTCTTCGAGGGCCAGGCGGAAGTCCTGGAAGACAGGAAAGGCCGTGAATAGCGACAGCACCACCGCCAGCATGGGCACAATGCCCAGCACGGTAGTGAAAGTGAGGCTGGAAGCGACCTGCAGCAGCTTTTCTTCGTCGGCGCGCTGCGCCGCGAAACGGAACACCCGGCCCACGCGGGTGATCCAGGGCGTGCGCTGGCGAGGGGCGGCGGCCGTTGCCGGCTGGGCGGCAGCGGGCCCGGCAGAATGGCTCATGAGGCGATAATAGCAGTATGAACCCTGAACTCAACCCCCGTTTGCGGCACCTGGCCGCGGCTTCGTTGCTGGCCCTCATCGTATTGTGCGTCGCCTGGGAAACCTTCCTGGCCCCGATCCGTCCGGGAGGCTCGTGGCTGTTCCTGAAGGCGCTGCCGCTGGCGTTCCCGCTGCGCGGCATTCTGCGCGGCAGCCTCTACACCTTCCAGTGGGCGGCCATGCTGGTGCTGCTGTACCTGATGGAAGGCGTGGTGCGCGCCATGTCCGACCCGGCGCCGCTGTCGGCGGCGCTGGCCGGCCTGGAAATCGCGCTGTCGGCGGTGTTCTTCCTGTCGGCCATTTTGTATGTGCGGCCCGCCAAGCGCGCCGCGCGTGCCCGCCGCGCCAGGAGCGCGCCATGACCGCCGCCACGCTTGCACAATTGCGGGTCGACAATTCCTTCGCGGCCTTGCCGGCGGCCTTCTACACCCGGCTGGCGCCGCAGCCGCTGACCGCGCCGCGCCTGCTGCATGCCAACGAGCAGGCCGCCGCCCTGATCGGCCTGTCTGCCGACGCATTGCAGTCCGACGAATTCCTGCGCGTGTTCTCCGGCCAGCAGCCGCTGCCGGGAGGCCAGACGCTGGCGGCGGTCTATAGCGGCCACCAGTTCGGCGTCTGGGCGGGCCAGTTGGGCGACGGCCGCGCGCACCTGCTGGGCGAGGTGGCGGGCCCTGGTGGCAACTGGGAACTGCAACTGAAAGGGGCCGGCATGACGCCGTATTCGCGCATGGGCGATGGCCGGGCGGTGCTGCGCTCTTCGGTGCGCGAGTACCTGGCCAGCGAGGCCATGCACGGCCTGGGCATTCCCACCACGCGCTCGCTGGCACTGGTGGTGTCCGACGACCCGGTCATGCGCGAAACGGTAGAAACGGCCGCCATCGTGACGCGCATGTCGCCCAGCTTCGTGCGGTTCGGTTCGTTCGAGCACTGGTCGTCGCGCCGCCAGCCAGACGAGCTGCGCATCCTGGCCGACTACGTCATCGACAAGTTCTACCCCGAGTGCCGCGAGCCCCGGCCCGGCGAAGCGCCCGGCCCCGACGGCGCCCTGCTGCGCATGCTGGCCGAAGTCACGCGCCGCACCGCCGAGCTGATGGCCGGGTGGCAGGCGGTGGGGTTCTGCCACGGCGTCATGAATACCGACAACATGTCAATTCTGGGGCTGACGCTCGATTACGGCCCCTACGGGTTCATGGACACCTTCCGGCTCGACCATATCTGCAACCATTCCGACAGCGAGGGGCGCTACGCCTGGAACCGCCAGCCGTCGGTGGCCCTGTGGAACCTGTACCGCCTGGGCGGCAGCCTGCACGCGCTGGTGCCCGACGTCGAGGCCTTGCGCGCCGTGCTCGACAGTTACGAAGGCATCTTCACCCGCGCCTTCCACCAGCGCATGGCGGCCAAGCTAGGCCTGCGCGAGTGGCGCGCCGACGACGAACCCCTGCTCGACGATCTGCTGCGGCTCATGCACGACAACCGCGCCGATTTCACCCTGACGTTCCGCCGGCTGGCCGACGCGGTGCGCGGGCGCCCGCAGAGCTTGCAGGACCTGTTCATCGACCGCGACGCCGCGTCGGCCTGGTTCGAGCGCCTGGCGGCCCGCCATGCCCAGGAGGGCGCCGGCAACGACGCGCAGGCGCGCGCCGCCGGCATGGACGCCGTCAACCCGCTGTATGTGCTGCGCAACCACCTGGCCGAGCAGGCGATCCGGGCCGCCAAGGCGGGCGACGCGGGAGAAATCGACACCCTGCTGACCCTGTTGCGCGACCCCTGCGTCGAGCAACCCGGCCGCGACGCCTACGCCGCGCTGCCGCCCGACTGGGCAGGCGGCATCGAGGTCAGTTGCTCGTCCTGAGGCCGTCTTACGTGTCCGGCAACGGCGCGGGGGCCGGTCGGTGTCATAATCGAGCTTGCTTCCAACGCCTTTCCCGCTCTGTCTATGTCCGGCAACACCTTAGGTACTCTTTTCTGCGTTACTAATTTCGGCGAATCGCACGGGCCGGCCATCGGCTGTGTGGTCGACGGCTGCCCGCCCGGACTGGCGCTGGACGCCGCCGACATCCAGGCCGAGCTCGACCGCCGCCGCCCGGGCACTTCGCGCCACGTCACGCAGCGCCAGGAGGCCGACCAGGTCGAGATCCTGTCGGGCGTCTACCAGGGCGTGACCACCGGCACGCCCATCGCGCTGCTCATCCGCAACACCGACGCGCGCAGCAAAGACTATTCCAATATTGCCGACACTTTCCGGCCCGGCCACGCCGACTTCACCTACACGCGCAAATACGGCCTGCGCGACCCGCGCGGCGGCGGTCGTTCGTCCGCCCGCCTGACCGCGCCCACCGTGGCGGCCGGCGCCATTGCCAAGAAATGGCTGGCCGAACACCATGGGGTGCGGGTGCGCGGCTACATGAGCCAGCTGGGCCCCATCGCCATTCCGTTCGTGTCCTGGGACGACGTGCCGGCCAACCCGTTTTATGCGCCCAACGCCGCCATCGTGCCCGAGCTCGAGGCCTACATGGACCAGCTGCGCCGCGATGGCGATTCGGTTGGCGCGCGTATCGAGGTCGTGGCCGACAACCTGCCGGCGGGTTGGGGCGAACCGCTATATGACCGGCTGGACGCCGACATCGCCCACGTCATGATGGGCCTGAATGCGGTCAAGGGCGTATCCATCGGGGCGGGCTTCGGCTGCATCGCGCAGCGCGGCTCCGAACACGGCGACGAAATCACGCCCGACGGTTTTGTCGGCAATAACGCGGGCGGCGTGCTGGGGGGCATATCCACCGGCCAGCCGGTCACGGTATCGCTGGCCATCAAGCCCACATCCAGCATCCGCGTCGAGCGCCGCTCCGTCAACAGCGCGGGCGAGCCCGTCATGGTGCAGACCTTGGGGCGACACGATCCCTGCGTGGGCATTCGCGCCACGCCCATCGCCGAGGCCATGCTGGCGCTGGTGCTCATCGATCATGCCCTGCGCCATCGGGCGCAGTGCGGCTAGGCTCGCTGGCGAGCCCCGCTTTTTTCGCGGCGCGCCGCGCCGGTTCGACAATGTTTGCGATGCGAGGAGGCTTCATGAACGCTGGAATTCGAACGGTATTGCGGGGGGCGCTACGGGCGGCGGCGGTCGCCGGCAGCCTGGCGCTGGCGGCATGCGCCAGTGTCAACACCACGCAGTCGGGGGCGATCGGCATCGAGCGAACCCAGTACATGTCGAGCATGGTGCCCGAACAGGCGCTCGAACAGGAAGCCGGCCAGCAGTATGCCGACATCATCCAGAAGGCGCGCGCGCAAGGCGCGCTGGACCGCGACAGCCGTCAAGTGGCAAGGGTGCGCGCCATCTCCAAGCGCCTGATCGCCCAGGTCGGCACGTTCCGTCCCGATGCCGCCAACTGGCAATGGGAAGTGCACGTGCTGTCGCTCAACGAGGTCAATGCGTGGTGCATGCCAGGCGGCAAGATCGCCGTCTACACCGGATTGCTGAACCAGATCAAGCCCACCGACGCCGAACTGGCGGCGGTGCTGGGCCATGAAATCTCCCATGCCCTGCGCGAACATGCGCGCGAACGCGTGTCGCAGCAAATGGTGACCAACCTGGGCCTGTCGGTGCTGTCCATTGCCACGGGCGTGCCCACCGACCTGGGCAGCAAGCTCACCGACGTCATGTTCACTCTGCCCAACAGCCGCACCCACGAAACCGAGGCTGACCTGATGGGGGTCGAACTGGCCGCGCGGGCCGGCTACGATCCGCGCGCCGCCGTGACCCTGTGGCAAAAAATGGGGGCGGCCGACAATGGCAACGCGCCGCCTGAATTCATGTCCACTCACCCGTCGGCGGCCACCCGTATTTCCGACCTGCAGGCGGCTTCGCAACGGGTCATGCCGCTATACGAACAGGCCTCCGGCAAGAGCAAGTAGGCCGCGCGCCACCGGGGGCGCCTCGGGCAGGGTAGTGGTTTCAATACTAGGATAACTGCTGCCGTTGTACTAGGTTCAGAGCGTGGGCATAATCGGGGCATCGATTTTCGATGTCCCGTCCGGCCTGGCCGGACATTGCGCGAGTCTACTCATGGCCCAAACTCTTTACGACAAACTCTGGGACGCTCACGTCGTCCACCAGGAATCCGACGGCACCTGTCTGCTGTACATCGACCGCCACCTGCTGCATGAAGTCACCAGCCCGCAGGCGTTCGAAGGCCTGAAGCTGGCCGGCCGCAAGCCCTGGCGCATCAGCGCCAACCTGGCGGTAGCTGACCACAACGTGCCCACGCTGAACCGCGCCCAGGGCATCGACGACCCCGTCTCGAAACTGCAGGTCGATACGCTGGACGAAAACTGCGACAAATACGGCATCACCGAATTCCGCATGGCCGACATGCGGCAAGGCATCGTGCACGTCATCGGGCCGGAGCAGGGCGCCACGCTGCCCGGCATGACGGTGGTATGCGGCGATTCGCACACCAGCACGCACGGCGCGCTGGGCGCGCTGGCCTTCGGCATCGGTACGTCAGAGGTCGAGCACGTGCTCGCCACCCAGACGCTGCTGATGAAAAAAGCCAAGAGCATGCTGATCAAGGTCGAGGGCGAACTGCCGTTCGGCTGTACGGCCAAAGACGTGGTGCTGCACATCATCGGCATCATCGGCACGGCCGGCGGCACGGGCCATGCCATCGAATTCGCGGGCAGCACCATCCGCAACCTGTCGGTCGAAGGCCGCATGACGGTCTGCAACATGGCCATCGAGGCGGGCGCGCGCTCGGGCATGGTGGCGGTGGACGACAAGACCATCGAATATTTCCGGGGCCGCCCGTTCTCGCCCACCGGCGTGCTGTGGGACCAGGCCGTGTCGTACTGGCGTACGCTGCACAGCGATGCCGGCGCCGCCTTCGATCGCGTGGTCGAGATCAATGCCAAGGACATCAAGCCGCAGGTCACCTGGGGCACGTCGCCCGAAATGGTGCTGCCGGTAGATGCGCGCGTGCCCGATCCCGACCGCGAGAAAGACGACGTGCGCCGCAACGGCATGGAGCGCGCGCTGCAGTACATGGGCCTGAAGCCCAACACGCCGCTGACCGACATCCGCATCGACCGGGTGTTCATCGGCTCGTGCACCAACTCGCGCATCGAAGACCTGCGCGCCGCCGCCGCCGTGGCGCGCGGCAAGCACGTGGCTTCCAATGTGCGGCAGGCGATGGTGGTGCCGGGCTCGGGCCTGGTCAAACAGCAGGCCGAGCGCGAAGGGCTGGACAAGATTTTCATCGAGGCGGGCTTCGAATGGCGCGAACCCGGCTGTTCGATGTGCCTGGCCATGAACGCCGACCGCCTCGAGCCCGAAGAGCGTTGCGCCTCGACCTCGAACCGCAACTTCGAGGGCCGCCAGGGGCAGGGCGGGCGCACGCACCTGGTCAGCCCGGCCATGGCCGCCGCGGCCGCCGTGGCCGGCCATTTCGTCGACGTCCGCAATTTTCGATAAGGGTCACCGTCATGCAAGCATTTACCACTCACGAAGGCCTGGTGGCCCCGCTCGACCGCGAGAACGTCGACACCGACCTTATCATTCCCAAGCAATTCCTGAAGTCGATCAAGCGCACCGGCTTCGGCCCCAACCTGTTCGACGAACTGCGCTACCTGGATCACGGCGAGCCGGGCATGGACAACAGCAAGCGTCCGCTGAACCCCGATTTCGTGCTGAACCAGCCGCGCTACCAGGGAGCGTCGGTGCTGCTGGCGCGCAAGAACTTCGGCTGCGGGTCCAGCCGCGAGCACGCGCCGTGGGCGCTGACGCAGTACGGCTTTCGCGCCATCATCGCGCCGTCGTATGCCGATATTTTCTTCAACAACAGTTTCAAGAACGGCCTGCTGCCCATCGTGCTGTCCGAGCTCGAGGTGGCGCGCCTGTTCGATGAGGTCAAGGCGTTTGCCGGCTACAAGCTGCGCATCGACCTCGAACGGCAGGTGGTAGTGGCTGCCGACGGCCGCGAGATGCAGTTCGACATCGAGCCGTTCCGCAAGTACTGCCTGCTGAACGGTTTCGATGACATTGGCCTGACTCTGCGGCAGTCCGACAAGATCCGCGCCTTCGAGGCCGAGCGCCTGGCCCGCCACCCGTGGCTGGAAAGCCGGCCCGTGGCGTAAGCCGTTTCAAGTATTCGATATTCATTCATAGGTTCTTTCATGACGCATAACATTGCAGTGCTGCCCGGCGACGGCATAGGGCCCGAGATCGTTGAGCAGGCCGTGCGCGTCCTGGGCGCGCTGGACCTGCCGCTGCAGATCCAGCAAGCGCCGGTGGGCGGCGCTGCCTACGACCAGTTCGAGCATCCGCTGCCGCCCGCCACGCTGGATCTGGCGCGCAACTCGCACGCCGTGCTGTTCGGCGCCGTGGGCGACTGGAAATACGACAGCCTGCCGCGCGAATTCCGTCCCGAGCAGGCCATTCTGGGGCTGCGCAAGGCCCTGGGCCTGTTCGCCAACCTGCGTCCGGCCATTCTGTATCCCGAGCTGGCCAGCGCCTCGTCGCTGAAGCCCGAGATCGTGTCTGGCCTGGATATCCTGATCATCCGCGAGCTTACCGGCGACATCTACTTCGGTACGCCGCGCGGCGTGCGCAACGCGGCCGACGGTCCATTCAGCGGCGAACGCGAAGGCTTCGACACCATGCGCTACGCCGATTCCGAAGTGCGCCGCATTGCGCGCATCGGCTTCGAATCGGCACGCAAGCGCGGCAAGAAGCTGTGCAGCGTCGACAAGGCCAACGTGCTGGAAACCTCGCAGTTCTGGCGCGATATCGTCATCGAAGTGGCGCGCGACTATCCCGACGTGGAGCTGTCGCACATGTATGTCGACAATGCCGCCATGCAGCTGGTGCGCAATCCGCGCCAGTTCGACGTGATCGTCACAGGCAACCTGTTTGGCGACATCCTGTCCGACGAGGCGGCCATGCTGACCGGCTCTATCGGCATGCTGCCCTCGGCGTCGCTGAATGCCTCGGGGCAGGGGCTGTACGAACCCAGCCACGGCTCGGCGCCCGACATCGCCGGCCAGGGCATCGCCAACCCGCTGGCCACTATTTTGTCGGCCGCCATGCTGCTGCGCTATTCGCTGAACCTCGCGCCGCAGGCGGACCGCATCGAAGCGGCCGTGCGCGCGGTGCTGGCCGAAGGCCTGCGCACCGCCGACATCCACGAGCCCGGCACAACCAAAGTGTCGACCAGCCAGATGGGCGACGCCGTGCTGAAGGCGCTGGGCTGAGCAAGCCGCGGTGAAGCAACTTCAGGCGTCAGGCGCCGCAGGCGCCTGACGCCTGACCTGTCTGGCCGCGCATTCAGCGCCGTTCCATCGCCAGCTTCAATCCGAACGCCAGGAATACCGTGCCGGTCAGGCCGTCGAGCCCGCGCGTGACCGCGGGGCGCTGCAGCCAGCGCGCCAGCGGCCGGGTGGCCGCCACCAGCACGGCGAACCACAGCACGCCCATCAGGGCGTGCAGCCCCGCCAGCAACAGGCTGAAACCCAGCACACTGACGCCGGCGGGAATGAACTGCGGCAGGAAGGTCACGTAGAACACCCCCACCTTGGGATTCAGCACGTTGGTCAGGCAACCGCGCCAGAACCACTGGGCGGCGGTGCCCGAAACCCCTGCGGGCGTCTCCGGCGGCCGGGCGTAATGTGCGCCGGGGCCGCCGGCCCGCCCGGGTTCGCCAGGCATGGGCTGCGCGGCGGCGTCCGCCTGCATTCCGGGCGGCGTGCGCCGCAGCGTACGCCACAGCAGCCTGGCGCCCAGATAGAACAAGTAGACAGCGCCGCAGATGCGCAGAATGTCGTACGCCATTTGCGAGGCCGCCAGCAGCGATCCCAGGCCCAGCGCCACCACCACGCCCCATGCCAGGCAGCCGGCGCAGATGCCCAGGCCGGCCAGCAACGCGCGGCGGCCGCCCTCGACGGCCGAGGTGCGCAGTACCAGGGCGGTATCCAGGCCCGGTGTCAGGGTCAGGATGCCGGCGGCAACACAGAAGGCAAGCAGGGCGGCGGTAGGCGTCATGGCGGTCTCCGGGATGGTTGCGCCAGCATACCGTACGCGGCCGCGTACGCGGGCACCCAAGGGTATCATTACCGCTTTTTGCGGCCCGCCGCCGCTGGACGTTCTCATGGCCCTGCGCGCAACCATCTACAAAGCCGATCTGCACGTCGCCGACGGCGATCGCCACTACTACGGCAGCCATGGGCTGACCGTGGCGCGCCATCCCTCGGAAACCGACGAGCGCATGATGGTGCGACTGCTGGCTTATGCCCTGCACGCGCAGGAAGGCCTGGCGTTCACCAAGGGCCTGAGCGACACCGACGAGCCCGACCTGTGGCTGAAAGACCTGACCGGGGCCATCGACCTGTGGATCGAAGTCGGCCAGCCTGACGAGCGCCGCATTCTGAAGGCCTGCGGCCGTGCCGCGCAGGTCGTGGTGTACTGCTACGGCGGCCATGCCAGCACAGTGTGGTGGGAAGGCGTGCGCGGCAAGTTGACGCGGGCGCGCAACCTGCGCGTGGTGAACCTGCCGGCTGGGCAGACCCGCGAGCTGGGCCTGCTGGCCGAGCGCACCATGGATTTGCACGTGAACGTGCAGGACGCCACGGCCTATGTGTCGGCAGGCCTGGGGCAGGTTACCGTCGAGCCAGAAGCCTGGCGCTGAACCCGCCTGCTCGCGTCGCGCGGGCGCCTTGGCGCTAGCGCGCCGGGTGGCGTTCGATACCGGCCCAGAACGCCGGCAGGAAACATTCGGCCACCAGCAGCGGCTGGCCGTGGCGCCAGAACGCCGAACGGCGCGCCCATAGCGCGCCGGCATCGGGCCGCGCCAGCACGCCGCGCGCCGTGGCGTGGAACGGCACCGGCCAGGCCAGGCGCCGGCAGGCAAACGCCGAGCGCTCGATGGTGCGATCGTGATACAGCATATCGGCCAGCGGGCGCGTGCGCAGCCGCCGCATGCCTTGCCAGATGCCGTGCGAGGCCGCCAGCGGCGTCAGGCTGCGCGCCACGACGCTATCTACCCCGTTGATAGACATGAGGATCTCGCGCACCCACACCGGGCTGGCCGGCAGGATGCCCATGCCCAGGGCTTCGTCGACCGGAGCGCCCTGGGCGTATTCGCGCAGCACGCGCAACTGCACGCTGCCGAGCTTGCGCAAACCCGCCGTCAACGCACCAGGGCGCATCAACCAGTATTTGTGGGCGGGCGACAACGAAGGGGGAACGGCGGACAGCCAGCCGGGGGCCAGAGGAGCAGGAACTTTCATGGGTGCCTATTATGCCAAGGCTGGCGCACGGCGCTGGCGCGTGCGCCTAAAATGCGCAATAGCCGCCAGGCCGCATGGCCGCCGGACGGCAGACAACGATGGCATATGGAAAAAATACGAATCTCGAAACTGATGGCCGAGCGCGGCCTGTGTTCGCGCCGCGAGGCTGACAGCTACATCGAGCGCGGTTGGGTCAAGGTCGATGGCGTGGTGGTGGCCGAACTGGGCGCGCGCGCCTTTCCCGACCAGGTCATCACCCTGGAGCGCGCCGCGCAGGCGCGCCAGACCGCGCGGGTGACCATCCTGATCAACAAGCCGGTGGGGTATGTGTCGGGCCAGGCCGAAAAAGGCTATACGCCGGCCTCGGCGCTGGTCGATGCGCGTTCGCGCTACGCCCGCGACCGATCGCCGCTGCGCTTCACGCGCGCGCACCTGCAGGGCCTGGCCGTGGCCGGCCGGCTCGACATCGATTCGCAAGGCCTGCTGGTGCTGACCCAGGACGGCCGCATCGCCCGCCAGCTGATTGGCGAAGACTCCAGCGTCGACAAGGAATACCTGGTGCGCGTGCAGGGCCGGCTCGACGCGGGTGGGTTGGCCTTGCTGAACCACGGCCTCTCGCTCGATGGCAAACCGCTGCGTCCCGCCCAGGTGCGCTGGCAGAATGCCGATCAACTCTGTTTCGTGCTTCGCGAAGGCAAAAAGCGGCAGATCCGCCGCATGTGCGAATTGGTGGGCCTGAAGGTGGTGGGGCTCAAGCGGGTGCGCATCGGCCGGGTCAAGCTGGGCGATCTGCCGCCTGGCCAATGGCGCTACCTGCGCGACGACGAGCGCTTCTAGCGTGCCGCGAGCCCTGGAGACAGACTAGCTGTTTCAGTTTATTTCCAGTGCCAGATCAGATCAACAAGGGCGAGTTATCCTGTGGCGCCAGCTTGCCGTCGCGCAGCCGCTCCATCAGGAATTCGATGAATATCCGGGTCTTGGCGGGCAGCAGCCGCGTGTCGGTCACGGCATATACCGGAAACGGCCCCGCCTGCCATTCGGGTAATACACGCTGCAGGCGTCGCTGTTCGACGTCCTGGCGCACGCTTTGCGCCGGCGCCAGAATGGCGATGCCGGCGCCCAGCGACGCCAGGCTGCGCACCATGGCCACGCTATTGACCGAAAAGCGGTTGCCTGGCGTGACCTCGATGCGTTCGTCGCCGCGCGACAGCGGCCAGCGCGTGACGCGGGCATTGTCGGCGCGGAACTCCAGGCATTCGTGGCTGGTCAGGTCACTGGGGTGCTGCGGCGTGCCGTGGCGCTTCAGGTAGTCGGGCGACGCGTACAGGTATGCCGAGAGCCGGCCCAGCAAGCGGGCGATCTGGGTCGAATCGGGCAGGGCGCCGATCTCGATCGATATATCGCAGCGCTGGAATACCCGCCCGGCATGTTCCGGGCTGGCCAGGTCCAGGTAGAACGTCACTTCGGGATAGCGTTGAGAAAACTCCATAAAGGCCTCGGCCAGGAAATCCGTGCCAAAGTCGGCGGGCATGTTCACCCGCAGCGGCCCCGAGGGCATTTCCACCAGCTTCTGCAGTTCTTCATGGGCAATCTGCGCATCGGCCACGATGCGCTGGCAGCGCTCGAAATACAGCCTGCCGGCTTCGGTGAGCTCGACCTTGCGCGTGGTGCGGCTGAGCAGCTGCAATCCCAGCGAGCGCTCCAGTTCGGCCACCTGCCGCGAGACGGTCGATTTCGGCATGCCCAGGTTGGCGGCCGCCCGGCCGAAATTGCAGGTCTTGGCCACCTCGACGAAAAATTCCATGCCCTGCAGGCGTTTCATGACGCAGCCCCCGCAAAAACGGCCATAGCCCGAGGCTTCAATTATCCCATATATGGGATGATGTTTTCATCTTCGGCTACTTTGTTTCTGAATTGGGATAAAGCAAAATTGCGAGTTTCGCGGTGCAGCATGCTGCACCGCGGGGCGCGTGACTCATTACACAGAGCCGCCGGCGCCGCGCCGCACAAGGCGCGGCCGGCTTTGCATTGCTCGGAAAGGATCATATGAAGAACAACAGCAACGGAACGCGGCGTGGCGCCGCGGTGTTGGCCGCGGTCGGGGTCGCCCTGGCGCTGGCCGGCTGCGGCAAGGGCCAGGAAGCAGCCGCCCCCGGCAAGCCGCAGGTCGGCGTAGTCACGCTGGCCACCCGCCCGGTCGTGCTGACCACCGAATTGCCCGGCCGCACGGCGGCGTATCGCGTGGCCGAAGTTCGTCCGCAGGTCAACGGCATTGTCAAGAAGCGCCTGTTTACCGAGGGCGGTGAAGTACAGGCCGGGCAACAGCTTTACCAGATCGATCCTGCCCTGTATCAGGCCAGCTACGACAGCCAGAAGGCTGCCCTGGCGCGCGCCCAGGCGCAACTGAAGACGGCGAACCTCCTGGTGCAGCGCTACAAGCCGCTGGCCGAGAGCCGCGCGGTCAGCCGCCAGGCCTACGACGACGCCGTGGCGTCCCGCGACCAGGCTGCCGCCGATGTGCAGTCGGCCAAGGCCGCGCTCGAAACCGCGCGCATCAACCTGGTGTACACCAAGGTGCTGTCGCCCATCGACGGCATCATCGGCCGCTCGTCGGTTACGGAAGGCGCGCTGGTCACGGCCAATCAGGCGGCGGCGCTGGCGTCGGTGCAGCAGATCGACCCGATCTACGTCGACGTTACCCAATCCAGCGTCGACCTGCTGCGCCTGAAAAGCGCGCTGGAAAGCGGCCTGCTGCGGCGCGAGGCCGGCAAGGACGCCGCCCGGGTGTCGCTGACCCTGGCCGACGGCTCGCAATACGGCCAGGAAGGCATGCTGCAGTTCTCGGAAGTCACCGTTGATGAAGGCACTGGCTCGGTCACGCTGCGCGCGGTGTTTCCCAATCCCGACCACAAGCTGCTGCCGGGCATGTTCGTGCGCGCCCGCGTGATCGAAGGCATGGTGCCGCAAGGGCTGCTGGCGCCGCAGCGCGGCATTACCCGCGACCAGCGCGGCCAGCCCACCGCGCTGGTGGTCAACGCCGACAACAAGGTCGAGCTGCGCGTGCTGAAAGTCGATCGCGCCATCGGCGACCAGTGGCTGGTGACAAGCGGGCTGGAAGCGGGCGACAAGGTCATCGTGCAGGGCTTGCAGAGCGTGCGCCCCGGCGTGGAAGTGTCGGCCACCGAGTTCAAGGCCCCGGCTGCGGCCGAGGCGCCCGCCGCCGGCGCGGCCAGGTAAGGAGCCCGCATGGCCAAGTTTTTCATCGACCGGCCGGTCTTTGCCTGGGTGGTCGCCATCGTGCTGATGATGGCGGGCGCGCTGGCGATCCTGCAATTGCCGGTGGCGCAGTATCCGAACATCGCCTCGCCGGCCATCAGCATCCGGGTCAACTATCCGGGCGCGTCGGCACAGACGGTGCAGGACAGTGTGGTGCAGGTCATCGAGCAGCAGATGAACGGCATCGACAACCTGAACTACATCTCGTCGGAAAGCAACTCCGACGGCAGCATGTCCATCACGCTGACCTTTGCGCAGGGCACCGATCCGGATACCGCCCAGGTGCAGGTGCAGAACAAGCTGGCGGTGGCGCAGCCGCTGCTGCCGCTCGAAGTGCAGCAGCAGGGCATACGCGTCAGCAAGGCCACCAAGAACTTCCTGATCGTGGCCGGCTTTATTTCCACCGACGGCAGCATGGCCAAGGAAGACCTGGCCAACTATGTGGCGGCCAACGTGCAGGACCCGGTCAGCCGCACCGCCGGGGTGGGCGACTTCCAGTTGTTCGGCTCGCAGTACGCCATGCGCATCTGGCTCGACCCCGACAAGCTGCTGGCGTTCGACCTGACCACGGTCGATGTCATGAACGCTGTCAAAGAGCAGAACGTGCAGGTGTCCTCCGGTGAGCTGGGCGGGCTGCCGGCCATGCGCGGCCAGCAGCTCAACGCCACCATCATCGGCCCGTCGCGCCTGCAGACGCCCGAAGAGTTCGGCAGGATACTGCTCAAAGTGAACGCCGATGGCTCGCAGGTGCGCTTGTCCGACGTGGCGCGCGTTTCGCTGGGCGCGCAGAGCTATTCCATCGACAGCTACTACAACGGCAAGCCCGCGTCGGGCCTGGCCATCAAGCTGGCGCCAGGCGCCAATGCGCTGGACACGGTCGACGCGGTGCGCGACACCATCAACCGGCTCAAGCCGTTCTTCCCGCCCGGCATGGACGTGGTCTACCCGTACGACACCTCGCCGTTCGTGGCCTTGTCGATCGAAAGCGTGATCCACACGCTGATCGAGGCCATCATCCTGGTGTTCCTGGTGATGTACCTGTTCTTGCAGAATCTGCGGGCCACGCTGATACCCACGCTGGCCGTGCCAGTCGTGCTGCTGGGAACCTTCGGCGTGCTGGCCGCCTTCGGTTATTCCATCAACACCCTGACCATGTTCGGCATGGTGCTGGCCATTGGCCTGCTGGTGGACGACGCTATCGTGGTGGTGGAAAACGTTGAGCGCGTCATGGTCGAAGAGGGCCTGTCGCCCCGGCAGGCCACGCGCAAGTCCATGGGCCAGATTACCGGCGCGCTGATCGGCATTGCCCTGGTGCTGTCGGCCGTGTTCGTGCCGATGGCCTTCTTCGGTGGCTCTACCGGCGTGATCTACCGGCAGTTCTCGATCACCATCGTGTCGTCGATGGTGCTGTCGGTGCTGGTGGCCATCATCTTCACGCCGGCCTTGTGCGCCACGCTGCTCAAGCGCGTGCCGAAGGGGCATCACGCCGCCCGGACGGGCTTTTTCGGCTGGTTCAACCGCTTCTTCGAACGCTCTACCCACGGCTACGCCAATTCGGTGGCGCGCGGCCTTGGCCGCACCAAGCGCCTGATGCTCATCTACCTGGTGCTGCTGGTGGCCATGGGCTGGATGTTCACGCGCATTCCCACGTCGTTCCTGCCCAATGAAGACCAGGGCATTCTGTTTGCCCAGGTGCAGGCGCCGGCCGGCGCCACGGCCGAGCGCACCAGCCATACCGTCGAGGCCGCCACGCGCTACCTGCTCGAAGACGAGAAAGACGCGGTGGCGTCTGTCTTCGCGGTGCACGGCTTCAGTTTCGGTGGCCGCGGCCAGAACTCGGCCATCCTGTTCATTAAATTGCGCGACTGGAAAGAGCGCGGCGACCCCGCGCTGAAGGTTGGCGCGCTGGCCCAGCGCGCCAACGCCTACTTCGCCACGCACCTGCATGACGCCCGCGTCACCGCTTTTGCGCCGCCCGCCGTCATGGAACTGGGCAATGCGCTGGGCTTCGACTTCCAGCTGATGGACCAGGCCGGCCTGGGCCACGAGCGCCTGGCCCAGGCGCGCGACCAGTTCCTGGCCGAGGCCTCGAAAAGCCCCAAACTGGTGGGCGTGCGGCTCAACGGCATGGAAGATGCGCCGCAGTACCAGTTGGACATCGACCGCGAAAAAGCCCGCGCGCTGGGCGTGTCGATTTCCGACATCAACAGTACGCTGTCCACCGCGTGGGGCGGGTCGTACGCCAACGATTTCCTCGACCGCGGCCGCGTGAAGAAGGTGTATGTGCAGGGCGAGGCCGCGGCGCGCATGCTGCCGTCGGACCTCGACAAATGGTATGTGCGCAACCAGTCCGGCGGCATGGTGCCGTTCTCGGCTTTCGCCTCGGCCCACTGGACCTACGGCCCGCAGCGGCTGGACCGCTATAACGGCGTGCCTTCATTCAACATCCAGGGCCAGGCCGCGCCGGGCTACAGCTCGGGCGAGGCCATGGCCGAGATGGAGCGCATCGCCGCCACCATGCCGACCGGCGTGGGCTTTCAGTGGACCGGCCTGTCGTACGAAGAGCGCCTGTCCGGCTCGCAGGCGCCGGCGCTGTACGCGATTTCGCTGATCGTGGTGTTCCTGTGCCTGGCCGCCCTGTACGAAAGCTGGGCGATCCCGACCTCCGTCATGCTGGTGGTGCCCCTGGGCGTCATCGGGGTGCTGGCCGCCACGCTGCTGCGCGGCCTGTCCAATGACGTGTATTTCCAGGTGGGCCTGTTGACCACGGTGGGGCTCAGCGCCAAGAACGCGATCCTGATCGTGGAATTCGCCAAGGCCCACTACGAAGAGGGCGCCAGCCTGGTCGAGGCCGCCGTGCACGCGGCGCGCCAGCGCTTGCGGCCCATCCTGATGACGTCAATGGCGTTCATCCTGGGCGTGGTGCCGCTGGCCATTTCGTCGGGGGCGGGCTCGGGCAGCCAGCACGCCATCGGCACCGGGGTGATCGGCGGCATGCTGGCCGGCACCTTCCTGGCCATTTTCTTCGTGCCGGCCTTCTTTGTGGTGATGCTGCGCCTCTTCAAGGTCAAGCGTCACAGCGAACGCCACGATGACGACGACGGCGAAGACGGCGAAGACGACCCGCAGGATGTCGCCGCCCTGCCGCCCGCGCCTTCGGCGCAGCCGGGGGAGCAACCGCAATGAACCCGACCATGCATCGATCTTTCCTCACACTGGCGGTGGCCGCCGCCCTGGCGGGCTGCACGCTGGCGCCCACTTATGAACGCCCCGCGGCGCCGGTCAGTGGCGCCTATCCTTCCGGCCCGGCCTACGGGCAGCAAGGGCAGGATGGCTCGCCGGACGTCGTGGCGGCCGACATCGGCTGGCGCGATTTCTTCGCCGACCCCTTGCTGCAGCGGCTGATTTCCATGGCGCTGGAGGCCAACCGCGACCTGCGGGTGGCCGCGCTCAACGTCGAAGAGGCGCGGGCGCAGTACCGCATCCAGCGGGCCGACCTGCTGCCCGGCGTCGGCATCGCCGGCCAGGGCTCGGTGCAGCGCCTGCCCGGCGACCTGACCCAAAGCGGCGAGCCCGGCATCAGCCGCAGCTACCAGGTGGGCGGCGCGATCTCGTCGTGGGAGCTGGACCTGTTCGGGCGCATCCGCAGCCTGAGCGAGCAGGCGCTGGAAACGTACCTGGCCCAGGACGAAACGCGCACCGCCACACAATTGGCCTTGATCGCGGAAACGGCCGGCGCCTACCTGGCGCTGCGCGCCGACCAGGAATTGCTGAGCCTGACACAATCCACCCTGGCAGCCCAGCAGGATTCCTACCGGCTCACCAAGCAGAGCTACGACCTGGGCGTGGCCACCGAACTCGACCTGAGCCAGGCCGAGATCGCCCTGCGCACCGCCCAGCGCAACCTGTCGCAATACACGCGCCTGGCGGCGCAGGACCGCAACGCGCTGGTGCTGCTGGTGGGCCAGCCGCTGCCGGCCGACGTGGCGGCGCAGCTGGACCAGGCCACCAGCCTGCCCGATGGCATCATGCCGCGCATGCTGCCCGCGGGCCTGCCGTCAGACCTGCTGGCGCGGCGGCCGGATATCCGCGCGGCCGAGCACCAGCTGAAGGCGGCCAATGCCAACATCGGCGCCGCGCGCGCAGCGTTTTTCCCCACCATCAGCCTTACCGGCAGCGCCGGCACGGCCAGCGCCAGCCTGGGCGGGCTGTTTGACGCCGGTTCCGGCGCCTGGAGCTTCGCGCCCAGCATCACGGTGCCCATCTTCGCGGGCGGCGCCTTGCGCGCCAGCCTGGATGCCTCCAAGGTGCGCAAGAACATCCAGGTCGCGCAATACGAAAAATCGATCCAGACGGCCTTCCGCGAGGTCTCGGACGCGCTGGCCGGACGCGCCACGCTGGAAACCCAGATCGAGGCGCAGCGCCTGCTGGTCAACGCCAGCCAGCGCGCCTACGACCTGTCGCAACAGCGTTTCGAGCAGGGCATCGACAACTACCTGAGCGTGCTGGACGCGCAGCGCTCGCTGTATTCGTCGCAGCAGGTGCTGGTGGAAACGCGGCTGGCGCGGCTGTCCAACCTGGTTACCCTGTACCGGACGCTGGGCGGCGGCTGGACCGAGCACAGCGTGGCCGCCCGCTAGGGGCCGGCGCCAATAAAAAGGGCGGCCCCAGGGCCGCCCTTTTTGTTCGCTTGCAGTATGTGCTGCGCTACGCGCGCTTTTTGGTGATGAGGCCCACCACGAACAGCACGATGATGGCGCCAACAACCGAGCCTATCCAGCCCGCCGGCTCGCCGGGAGCGTACCAGCCCAGCGACTGGCCCAGAAAGCCAGCCACGACCGCGCCGACGATACCCAGGATGGTGGTCATGATGATTCCCATGTTCTGGTCGCCGGGCATGATGGCGCGGGCGATGAGGCCGACCACAAAACCGACGATGATCATGATGATAATGCTCATGCGCGTGCTCCTCTTTCAGGATGTAGGGTAAGCGTTGGGATGATACTCACCGTGCCCGGGCCGGGACTGTAACAACACGTATTTGGGGCATCTGCGCAACAAACCCGCCCCCGGTGGCGGGCAGGGCGGGTGGCCTTTATCGGGGAATCTTAGCTGGTGATATCGATTAATTGGCGCAGATCCTTGACGATGGCGTCGATACTGTCGGTATCCGAGGCGAGCAGGCGCGCTTTGCCCGCATTGTCAAAAATATACACGCCGCGGCTGTGCGTGACGTCGTAGACATCGGCCGCGTCGCCCGGACGGGGTTTTTCGATCTGGTAGGCCACGCGGTAGCGGCGCGCCAGGTCGGCAATCTGCTTTTCGTTGCCGGTGACGCCGATGGCCTTGTTGTTGAATGCGTCGACATACGCCTGCAGGATATCGGGCGTATCGCGGTGCGGATCTACGCTGACGAACACGATGCGCACTTTGTCGGCCTGCTCGCCCAACTGCTGCAGCACCGCGGTCAGCTGCGCCATCGTGGTGGGGCAGATGTCGGGGCAACTGGCGTAGCCGAAGAACAGCAGCACGGTCTTGCCCTTGAGGTCGTCGCTGGACACCTTTTTGCCACCGGCGCCATCGAGCTGGAATGACAGGTCGGGCAGGTGGCCCTTGATGTCATACAGGGTCCAGTTCGCCGCCTTGTCGCCGCAGGCGGCGAGCAGGGTGCAAGAGGCCAGCAATAGGGCGCGCCAAATGCGGCCGGAGAAGAAACCAGGCATATCAGTGTCACGGGCGCGTGGGCGCGCGGCAAATCAGAATGGCAACAGGCACGATTCTAACGTTTTGGTGACGTTGGGTTTTTGGGGGCGGTTGCTTTGTCTTTGAGTTCTTTAGTCGCCGGGGCGTGGCGGGGTTGGGGCCGGGCGAAGCCCGTCGGGCTCGGGCGCATCCAGGCGCCCTCGGCCTGCTACGCAGGCTGCCCCGCCGGTCAACTCGCCCGACCCCAACCCCGCCACGCCCCGGCTGGCAAAATCTGGCGATGACATGGCCGTGCCATTGTCAGCAGTTTTGTGGCTGATGCGCTGATCCAGGTGTCCGGCCGCGTAGGCCTCTGGTTCTTGGTGGTAGGGCAACTAGTTGGCGGTGGGCCTACAAGGAAGAGATGGCGCCGCGCAAAACGCCGAAGTTACGGGTTAACGGACTCACGAACATCACTGAAGCAGTCCCGGAGTCTCCGGCCGGATGGGGGGTGGCGCGTTGGGCGGCGGGGCAGCCTGCGTAGCAGGCCGAGGGCGCCTGGTTGCGCCCGAGCCCGACGCACGGGCGCCACCCCCCATCCGGCCGGAGGCTCCGGGACGCCTCAAGAACTCAGTCCGCAACGTCTCCACACACCGCAAACAGCAGGGAAACCTCTCTACCGACTGTGTCAGTCCGCCGCCATCCCACTATGGCGCAGCAGCGCATCGATGCGTGGCGCGCGGCCGCGAAAAGCCTCGAACGACTCGGCGGCCGGGCGCGCGCCGCCCACAGCAAGGATCTCTTTGCGGAAACGCGCGCCGGTCGCCGCATCCAGTGTGTCGCGCCCGTTAGCCTGCGCAGCCTCTTCGAACGCCTCGTAGGCATCGGCCGACAGCACTTCCGCCCACTTGTAGCTGTAGTATCCCGCCCCGTAGCCGCCGGCGAACAGGTGCGAAAAACTATGCGGCAGGCGGTGCCAGGCCGGCGGGAACAGCACCGCCACTTCGTTTCGCACCTCTTGCAGCAGCGCCAGCGTGTCGGCAATAGACGCGCCTTCTGCGCGATTGTGCAGCAGCATGTCGAACAGCGCGAACTCGATCTGCCGCACCGTCTGCATGCCGCTCTGGAAATTGCGGGCCGCCACCAGCTTGTCGTACAGCGCGCGCGGTAGCGGCTGGCCGCTGTCGACATGTGCCGACAGGCGCTGCACCACGGTCCATTCCCAGCAGAAGTTTTCCATGAACTGCGACGGCAGCTCGATGGCGTCCCATTCCACCGCCGCAAACGCCGATGCCGCGGGCTCGTCCACTTCCGACAGCAGCGCGTGCAGCGCGTGACCCGTTTCGTGGAACAGCGTAATGACATCGTCATGGGTCAGCAGGGCGGGCTTGCCGTCGCCAGGGCGCGCGAAGTTGCAGGTCAGGTACACCACCGGCGTTTGCAGCTCGCCGCCTGCAAGGCGGCGGTTGCGTTCGCTGTCGACCCAGGCGCCGCTTTGCTTGCCGGCGCGCGCGTACAGGTCCAGGTACAAATGGCCCACCAGCGCGCCGTCCGGGGTTTCCACCCGCACGCCCCGCACATCGGCATGCCAGCGCGAGACTTCCGTTTCGCGCAGACGCACGTCGAACAGCGTTTCGATGACCTGGAACAGCCCTTCGAGCACACGCGGCTCGGTGAAATACTGCTTGATCTCGTCCTCGGAATACGCGTAGCGCGTTTCGCGCAGGCGCTCGGACGCATAGGCCACGTCCCAGGGTTGCAGCGTGTCCAGGCCCAACTCGGCGGCCGCGTAGGTTTTCAGTTCGGCCAGGTCGCGTTCGGCGTAGGGCCGCGCGCGCGCGGCCAGGTCGCGCAGGAACTTGACCACCTCATCGGCATCGCGCGCCATGCGAGTCTGCAGGCGCAGCGCCGCAAAGGTGCCATAGCCGAGCAGCGCGGATTCTTCGGCGCGCAGCGCCAGCAGCTCTTCGATCAGGGGCGAATTATCGTAGCGGGCGTCGCCCTGTTCAGACGCCACCGTGCCGTAGGCGCGGTACATCTGTTCGCGCAGGTCGCGGTCGCGCGCGTATTGCATGACAGGCAGGTAGCAGGGCATTTTCAGCGTCAGCTTCCAGCCCGGCTTGTTGTCTTCCTGGGCGGCCTGGCGGGCGGCCTGCAGCACGTCGGCGGGCAGGCCGGCCAGGCGCGTTTCGTCGTCCACGAACAGCGACCAGGCATCGCGCGCGTCGAGCACGTTTTCGGAAAACTTCTGCGTTACCTGGGCCTCGCGGTCGGAAATGGCGGCATAGCGCTCGCGCGCCGCGCCCTGCAGCTCGACCCCGCTCAAGCGGAAGTCGCGCAGCGCCAGCTCCACCACCCGGCGGCGCACCGGGTCCCAGCCATCGAAGCCGGGCGTGGCCTGCAGGCGCTGGTACTGCCGGTACAGCCCTTCGTGCAGGCCAACCCAGGTCGAGAACTCGGTGACCAGGGGCAGGGCGGCGTTGTAGGCTTCGCGCAGTTCCGGGGTATTGACCACGGCATTCAGGTGGCCCGCCACAGACCAGGCACGCCACAACTGCTCGGTGGCGGTATCCAGCGGCTGCACCACCGTATCCCACTCGGCCGGCAGAGCCGGGTCGGCCGCGGCCTCGACCGCCTGGCGCGCGATGCTCAGCAATTCCTGGATGGCCGGCACGATGTGTGCGGGCCGGACGGCGGCGTAATCGATCAGGCCGGATACGGGGGCGAGCAGGGGATTCTGGGGCATGGGATGGTTGCGGCGAAAAGAGTCTGTACTGGCTGCAGATGAGGGCGCAAGGGCGGGAAATCAAGCGGAACTTACCCAGGTGCCTGACCCCCGCCTGGGTGTCAGATACCGAGGCGTGCGACGGTCGCCTCAAAAATACGGTGTCTGACACCCTGGCGGGAGTCAGACACCTGGCGTCGCGCCAAGTGTGCAGCGGTTGCCTCACGCATGCGGTGTCTGACACCCTGGCGGGAGTCAGACACCTGGCATCGGTCTGGCATCTTCCAGTGCTGCCCGGGGCGCGCCGGGCATTGGCAATGGGTGGCGGGAAGCGTGCAGGCTTTGGCAGCCGGCCCCTTAGCCCGCCGTACGTTCGGCGGCTTCGACGGTATTGACCAGCAGCATGGCGATCGTCATGGGGCCGACGCCGCCCGGCACGGGGGTGATGGCGCCGGCCACTTCGCGGGCCGAGGCGAAGTCTACGTCGCCGCACAGCTTGCCGTCGGCGCCGCGGTTGATGCCCACGTCGATGACCACCGCGCCTGGCTTGATCATGCTGCCGTTGATCATGCCCGGCCTGCCGGTGGCCACCACCAGCACGTCGGCGCGGCGCGTCTGGGCGGCCAGGTCGCGGGTCTTGGAGTTGCAGATGGTGATGGTGGCGCCGGCCTGCAGCAGCAGCATGGCCATGGGCTTGCCGACGATGTTGCTGGCGCCCACGATGACCGCCTCGGCGCCGCGCAGGGGCACGCCTTCGGCTTCCAGCATCTTCATTACGCCGTAGGGCGTGCAGGGCCGGAACAGCGGCTGGCCGGTCATGAGCAGGCCGGCGTTGCTGATATGGAAGCCGTCCACGTCTTTCTCGGCCGCGATCGCCTCGATGACCTTGTGGCTGCTCATGTGGGGCGGCAACGGCAACTGCACCAGGATGCCGTGGATGGCGGGGTCGCGATTGAGCGTGTCGATGCGCGCCAGCAGCTCGGCCTCGGTCATGTCGGCCGGGTACTGTTCTTTAATGGAATACAGCCCGGCTTTTTCGCAGGCTGCTACCTTGTTGCGCACGTATACCTGCGAGGCGGGGTCGTCGCCCACCAGCACGACGGCCAGGCCCGGGCGCACGCCCTTGGCGGCCAGCGCCTGCACGCGCCGCGCTACGTCTTCACGAATACGCTGCGCCAGGGCGGCGCCGTCGATGATGCGCGCGCCCGCGGGCGCCGGGGTGGATGCGTCCTGCCGGGTCATGCATGTGCCTCGGGTTTGGCCAGCGCAACCTTCATCAGGTCGGCGACCGTGGTGACTTCGAGTTTTTCCATGATATTGGCGCGGTGCGCCTCTACAGTCTTGATGCTGATGCCGAGGTCGTCGGCGATCTGCTTGTTGAGCCGGCCCGCCACGATGCGTTCCAGCACCTGCTGTTCGCGGGCCGTCAGGCGCGCCAGCATGGCTTCGTGGTCTTTCTGGGCCTGGAACTGGCTGACGCGCTGGGTGGCCTGTTCGAGCATGCGGGCCACGATCTCGCGCAGATCGGATTCGTTGAAGGGTTTTTCCAGGAAGTCGACCGCGCCCTTCTTCATGGTGGACACCGCCATGGGGACGTCGCCGTGGCCCGTGATGAACACGATGGGCAGCGGCGCGTTGCGCGCCAGGATCTGTTCCTGCAGTTCGAGGCCGCTCATGCCGGGCATGCGCACGTCGGCGATCAGGACGCCGACCTGGCTGGGATCGTATTCTTCAAGAAACGTCTCGCCGCTGGCGAACGCGCGGACGCGGTAGCCGTTGGCTTCCAGCAGCCAGCGCAGTGAATCGCGTACCGCTTCGTCGTCATCGACAATGAATACCGTGCTCGACTGGGGGGGGGTGTTCATGCGTGCAACTCCTCGGGCTGATCACTCTGCGCCTGCTTGTCGGGCGTGGCGCAGGGCAGGGTAAAGCGGAAAATAGTACCGCCGGCGGGATTAGGGTCGGCCCACAGGCGGCCGTGATGCGACTCGATTATCGTACGGCAGATGTTCAGGCCCATGCCCAGGCCCTGCGATTTGGTGCTGAAGAAGGGCTCGAACAGGCGCTCTGGTTCGGCCAGGCCGTGGCCGCGGTCGACCACGGCCACTTCGATCTGCTGTTCGTGCGGAATCACGGCGACCTTGAGTTCGTCGGACTCGCTTTTTTCCATGGCTTCCAGGCCGTTTTTCAGCAGGTTCAGCAGCACCTGCTCGATAAGAATGGGGTCGGCCAGCACGTCGGGCGCATTGGACGGCACGAACGGCTCGATGCGAATGCGGCGCTTGCGCGCGTCGATTTCGGCAAAGCCGATGGCGTTGTCGACGATGCGGCTGATGGGTACGCGCTGGCGGCGGGGCTCGCTGCGCTTGACGAATTCGCGGATGCGGCTGATGATCTTGCCGGCGCGCTCGGCCTGCGACGCCGCTTTTTCAAGCGCCGGCAGCAGCATGTTGGGGCTGGTGTGGCCGGCCTTGACCAGCGCCACAGCGCCCATGCTGTAGTTGGCGATGGCGGTCAGGGGCTGGTTCAGTTCGTGGGCCAGCGAGGACGCCATTTCGCCCATGGTGGTCAGGCGGCTGGTGAGCTGGATTTTTTCCTGCTGTACGCGCGAGGCTTCTTCGTGGTTGCGGCGCTCGGTGATGTCGCGGGCCACCTGCATGCGCACGCGGCGGCCGTCGGTCCAGGCCAGCATGCGGTGGTGCACCTCGAACCAGCGTTGCACCGAGGGCGCGAACACCTCGACCGACTCGTCCGTGAAGCGGCCGCGGCGTCCGGCCAGCAGCTCGTCATGCCCGCCCGTCTGGGCGCCGAACACGCGGCGATAGGTGCGGTTGGCGAACAGCAGTTCCAGGCCGTCGTGCGTGTCGGCCGTGACCGAGATGGCGTCGTCCAGGCCTTCCAGCACGGTCATGAAGCGTTCGTGCGCCGCCGTCAGGGCCTCGCGGATGCGCTTGGGCTCGGTAATGTCGGTCATGGAGGTCATCCAGCCGATCTGCGTGCCGTTGGGGTCGAGCAGCGGCGACACATACATGCGCGCCGTGAAGCGGGACCCGTCGCGGCGCTGCGCCTCGACTTCGAGCCCACTGCTGGGTGTCTTGCCCGAGGTGAGCACATCCAGCGTATGCTGGTGCTGTTCGTGGCGGCCCGGCACCCAATAGGGGAAAGGCGGGCTGCGGCCGATCAGGTCGGCCTCGTTCCAGCCGATCATGCGGCAGAAAGCGGGGTTCACATAGGCGATGCGGCCTTCCATGTCGAGCACCCGCATGCCAGTGGACATGGAGTTTTCCATGGCGCGCCGGAAGCCGGTCTCGGCGATGAGGGCCGCCTCGGCGCTGGAGCGAAAGCGCGTGTACCGCCACAGCATCAGCAGGCTGATGATGATCACGCACGAGAGGGCCAGCACCACCCAGATGAGGCGCTGCTGGCGCACTTCCTGGTCGATGGTCACGAACATGACGCTGTCGTCGTGCAGGCGCTGCAGCCAGAAGAAGGCGCCCATCACGCACAGGTACAGGATCAGCACGACGGCCGGCGTCACCCAGTAGACCCCGCGCCGGCGTTGCCGGGCGTGGTCGTGGAACGAGTTCGGAATATTTGACTTGTGCGGGCTGGACATGACGTTCGGGCCGTATAGAGCCGGCATTTTAGAGCGTGTTGCCGACCGGTGCGCGGGCAGGGCGGCGTGGCGGCCGCCGCATTGCCCGATATTGTTCAGCTTATTGTCAATATTTCACATTATAAAATGCCGTACCGCAACATGAAATTTTCCCCGGGACGGGTTACTCTTCGCCTTTAGCGTCCCTGTCGTGCGCCATCGGATCGATCGCCAGGCAGTGGATAATCCCGGCAGGTGCCGGAACCATTGGCCAGCCCGACCCCGCTATCCCCGGGACGGGCGTGCTCAGAACTCCCACAGGAGACACACGATGTCCTCTAATGCCCAGGCTAGCGCGCTTTCCGCCGCCAACGACGAAGACACCCTGGAAACCCAGGAGTGGCTCGAAGCCCTGGCTGCCGTGCTCGACCGCGAAGGCCCCGAGCGCGCCCATTACCTGCTGGAACGCCTGATCGACGAGGCTCGCCGTTCTGGCGCGCACATCCCATTTTCGCCCAATACGGCCTACGTCAACACCATTCCGCCCGCGCTCGAGCCCGCGCACCCCGGCAATCTCAAGCTGGAATCGCGCATTCGCTCGTACGTGCGCTGGAACGCCATGGCGATGGTGGTCAAGGCCAACAAGCATAATCCGCCCGATGGCGGCGACCTGGGCGGCCACATCGCCTCGTTCGCGTCGCTGGCCACCATGATCGGCTGCGGCCAGAACCACTTCTGGCATGCCGAGACGCCCGAGCACGGCGGCGACCTGGTGTATTTCCAGGGCCACACCTCGCCCGGCATGTACGGCCGCGCCTATCTCGAAGGTCGCCTCACCGCTGAACAGCTGGATCACTTCCGCCAGGAAGTCGACGGCAAGGGCCTGTCGTCGTATCCGCATCCCAAGCTGATGCCGGAATTCTGGCAGTTCCCCACGGTGTCGATGGGCCTGGGCCCCCTGATGGCCATTTACCAGGCACGTTTCCTGAAATATCTGCACGCCCGCGGCCTGGCCGACACCAGCAAGCGCAAGGTGTGGGTATTCTGCGGCGACGGCGAGATGGACGAGCCCGAATCCCTGGGCGCCATCGCCCTGGCTGCGCGCGAAAAGCTGGACAACCTGATCTTCGTCATCAACTGCAACCTGCAGCGCCTGGACGGCCCGGTGCGCGGCAACGGCAAGATCATCCAGGAGCTCGAAGGCGACTTCCGCGGCTCGGGCTGGAACGTCATCAAGCTGATCTGGGGCGGCTACTGGGATCCGCTGCTGGCGCACGACAAAGAAGGCATCCTGCGCCAGATCATGGAAGAGACGGTCGACGGCGAGTACCAGGCGTACAAAGCCAACGACGGCAAGTTCGTGCGCGAGCACTTCTTCGGCAAGCATCCCAAGCTGCTGGAGGCCGTTTCGCGCATGAGCGACGAAGACGTCTGGCGCCTGAACCGCGGCGGCCACGACCCCCACAAGGTGTACGCGGCCTTCAAGGCGGCGGCCACGCACCAGGGCCAGCCCACCGTCATCCTGGCCAAGACCATCAAGGGCTACGGCATGGGCCACGTGGGCCAGGCCAAGAACCCCACCCACCAGCAGAAGAAGCTGGAGCTGGAGTCGATCCGCGAATTCCGCGACCGCTTCGCCATTCCCATTCCCGACGACCAGCTCGAAAAGCTGCCGTACTTCAAGCCGGCCGACGATTCGCCCGAAATGAAGTACCTGCACGAGCGGCGCAAAGCGCTGGGCGGCTACCTGCCCAAGCGCCGCGCCAAGGCCGACGAGCAGCTCAAGGCGCCGTCGTTGGACGCCTTCAAGGCCGTGCTCGAACCCACGGCCGAAGGCCGCGAAATTTCTACCACCCAGGCGTTCGTGCGCGTGCTGAACCAGATCCTGCGCGACAAAGACCTGGGTCCGCGCGTGGTGCCCATCCTGGCCGACGAATCGCGCACCTTCGGCATGGAAGGCCTGTTCCGCCAGATCGGCATCTATGCGCCCGAAGGGCAGAAGTACACCCCGGTCGATAAAGACCAGGTCATGTACTACAAAGAATCGGCCGATGGCCAGCTGTTGCAGGAAGGCATCAACGAGGCGGGCGCCATGAGCTCGTGGATCGCGGCGGCCACGTCGTACTCCACCAACAACCGCATCATGATCCCGTTCTACATCTATTACTCGATGTTCGGGTTCCAGCGCGTTGGCGACCTGGCCTGGGCGGCCGGCGACATGCAGGCGCGCGGCTTCCTGCTGGGCGGCACGGCGGGGCGCACCACGCTCAACGGCGAAGGCCTGCAGCACGAAGACGGCCACAGCCACATCCTGGCTTCCACCATTCCGAATTGCGTGTCGTACGACCCCACCTTCGGGCATGAGCTGGCTGTGATCATTCAGCACGGTCTCAAGCGCATGGTCGAAGACCAGGAGAACGTGTACTACTACCTGACCGTGATGAACGAGAACTACCCGCAGCCCGGGCTGACCAAGGGCGACGAGGAAGGCATCATCAAGGGTATGTACAAGCTCAAGTCGCACGGCAAGGGCAAGCTGCGCGTGCAGTTGATGGGCTCGGGCACCATCCTGCGCGAAGTCATGGCCGCTCAGGAACTGCTGGAAGCCGACTGGGGCGTGGCCTCCGATCTCTGGAGCGTCACCAGCTTCACCGAGCTGCGCCGCGACGGCATGGACGCCGAGCGCCACAACCTGCTGCACCCGGAGCAGAAAAAGCCGCTGGTGCCGTACGTGACGGCGCAACTCGAAAAGACCGAAGGCCCGATCATCGCGTCGACCGACTACATGAAGCTGTTCGCCGACCAGATCCGTCCGTTCGTTCCGAAAGACCGCAACTACCGCGTGCTGGGCACCGACGGCTTCGGCCGTTCGGACTTCCGCTACAAGCTGCGCGAGCATTTCGAGGTCGACCGCCATTTCGTGGTGCTGGCCGCCTTGCGCGCCCTGGCCGACGAGGGCAAGGTGCCTGTGGCCAAGGTGGCCGAGGCTATCAAGAAGTACGGCATCAACCCCGCCAAAGCCAACCCGCATCACGCCTGAAGGTAAACAGACATGAGCAAACTCGTGGAAATCAAGGTTCCGGACATAGGCGACTTCAAGGAAGTGGAAGTCATCGAGGTGCTGGTGTCCGAGGGCGATACGATTCAGGCCGAGCAAAGCCTGATCACGGTCGAGTCCGACAAGGCATCGATGGAGATTCCGGCGTCGTCGGGCGGTGTGGTGAAGTCGGTAAAGGTGAAGGTGGGCGACAAGGTTGCCGAAGGCAAGGTGATCCTGGAGGTCGAGGCCGGCGAAGCCGCCAGCGCGGACCAGGCGCCTGCCTCGCCAGACAAAGCCGATGCGGCCGCCAAGCAGCCGTCTTCGGGCGACGCACCCCAGACCCAGGGCCAGACGGTGGAAGCCCCCGATGTGAAACCTGCCGCGGACGCGGACAAGGGCCAGGCCGGCGGCATTGCCGAAATCACGGTGCCCGACATTGGCGACTTCAAGGAAGTGGAAGTCATTGAAGTCATGATCGCCGTGGGCGACACCATCAAGCCCGAGCAAAGCCTGATCACGGTCGAGTCCGACAAGGCGTCGATGGAGATTCCGGCGTCGTCGGGTGGGGTGGTCAAGGAAGTGAAGGTCAAGGTCGGCGACAAGGTTGCCAAGGGCACCGCCATTGCCGTGGTGGAAGGCCAGGGCGGCGCTCAGGCCGAACCGCAAAAGGCCCAGGCGCCCGCCCAGGCGCAGGAGCAGCAGCCGTCTGGCGGCAGCAGCGCTTCCACTGCCGCCCCTGCTCCCGCCGCCAAGCCGGCGCCCGCCGCCGCGCTGGAAGATCCGGGCCTCAAGCCCGGCCAGCTGCCGCATGCTTCGCCGTCGGTGCGCAAATTCGCGCGCGAACTGGGCGTGAACCTCAGCAAGGTCAAGGGTTCGGGTCCGAAGGACCGCATTACCGCCGACGATGTGCGCGCCTTCGTGAAGCAGGCGCTGGCCGCCCCGGCCGTCGCCGCGGGCGGGGCCGATGGCGCCGCGCTGGGGCTGCTGCCCTGGCCCAAGGTCGACTTCACCAAGTTCGGCCCGGTCGAGGCCAAGCCGCTGTCGCGCATCAAGAAGATTTCGGGCGCCAACCTGCACCGCAACTGGGTCATGATCCCGCACGTCACCAACAACGACGAAGCGGACATCACCGACCTGGAGGCCTTGCGCGTCACGCTCAACAAAGAGAACGAGAAGGCCGGGATCAAGGTCACCATGCTGGCCTTCCTGATCAAGGCGGTGGTGGCGGCGCTGAAGAAGTTCCCGGAATTCAACGCCTCGCTCGATGGCGACCAACTGGTCTACAAGCAGTACTACCACATCGGCTTCGCGGCCGACACGCCCAACGGGCTGGTGGTGCCGGTGATCCGCGACGCCGACAAGAAGGGCATTCTGGAAATCGCCAAGGAAATGGGCGAGCTGTCCAAGAAAGCCCGCGACGGCAAGATCTCGCCCGCCGAAATGCAAGGCGGCTGCTTCTCGATCTCGTCGCTGGGCGGCATCGGGGGCACGCACTTCACGCCCATCATCAATGCGCCGGAAGTGGCCATCCTGGGCGTGTCGCGCTCGGCGCACAAGCCGGTGTGGGATGGCAAGCAGTTCGTGCCGCGCCTGATCGTGCCGCTGTCGCTGTCGTATGACCACCGGGTCATCGACGGCGCCGCCGCCGCGCGCTTTAACGCATACCTGGGCCAGCTGCTGGCCGACTTCCGCCGCATCGTGCTGTAACCGGGGGCCTTATGAGCAAACTCGTGGAAATCAAGGTTCCGGACATAGGCGACTTCAAGGAAGTGGAAGTCATCGAGGTGCTGGTGTCCGAGGGCGATACGATCCAGGCCGAGCAAAGCCTGATCACGGTCGAGTCCGACAAGGCGTCGATGGAGATTCCGGCGTCGTCGGGTGGTGTGGTGAAGTCGGTGAAGGTGAAGGTGGGCGACAAGGTTGCCGAAGGCAAGGTGATCCTGGAGGTCGAGGCCGGCGAAGCCGCCGCCGAAACCAAGGAAGCCAAGCCGGCGCCAGCCGCGCCGGCCGCCTCCCAGGTGTCTGACTCCCAACGGGTGTCAGACACCGTCACTAAGGAGAAGGCGCCGCAGAAAGACCAAACCGTCAACGCAGCCGCCCAATACAGCGGCTCCGCCGACGTAGAATGCGATGTGCTGGTGCTCGGCGCCGGCCCTGGCGGCTATTCCGCCGCCTTTCGCGCCGCCGACCTGGGCTTGTCCACGGTGCTGGTCGAGCGCTACGACACCCTGGGCGGCGTCTGCCTGAACGTCGGCTGCATTCCGTCCAAGGCCCTGTTGCACAATGCCGCCGTCATCGACGAGGCGCGCGCCCTGGCCGCGCATGGCATCAGCTTCGGCGAGCCGAAGATCGACCTGGACAAGCTGCGTGGCTACAAAGACAGCGTGGTCGCCAAGCTGACGGGCGGCCTGGCTGGCATGGCGCGCGCGCGCAAGGTCAAGGTGGTGACCGGCGTGGGCGAGTTCGCCGATCCGCACCACCTGGCCGTCAAGGGCGCGGACGGCAAAACGCAGACCATCCGCTTCAAGAACGCCATCATCGCCGCCGGCAGCCAGTCGGTGAAACTGCCGTTCCTGCCTGACGACGAACGCATCGTCGACTCGACCGGCGCGCTGCAGCTGCGCGCCATTCCGAAGAAGATGCTGATCATCGGCGGCGGCATCATCGGCCTGGAAATGGGCACGGTGTATTCCACCCTGGGCGCGCGCCTGGACGTGGTGGAAATGCTGGACGGCCTGATGCAGGGCGCCGACCGAGACCTGGTCAAGGTGTGGCAGAAGATGAATGCCGGCCGCTTCGACAACATCATGTTGAAGACCAAGACGGTGGGCGCCGAGGCCCGGAAAGACGGCATCTACGTCAGTTTCGAAGGCGAGGGCGCGCCCAAAGAGCCGCAACGCTACGACCTGGTGCTGCAGGCCGTGGGGCGCAGCCCCAACGGCAAGAAAATCGGCGCCGACAAGGCCGGCGTGGCCGTGACCGAACGCGGCTTCATCGAAGTCGACAAGCAGATGCGCACCAATGTGCCGCATATCTACGCGATCGGCGACATCGTCGGCCAGCCCATGCTGGCGCACAAGGCCGTGCATGAAGGCCATGTGGCCGCCGAAGCCGCTGCCGGCCAGAAGTCGTTCTTCGATGCGCGCGTCATTCCGGCCGTGGCCTACACCGACCCCGAAGTCGCCTGGGTGGGCCTGACCGAAGACGAAGCGAAGAAGCAGGGCATCAAGGTCGAGAAGGGCCTGTTCCCCTGGGCGGCCTCGGGCCGCGCCATCGCCAACGGCCGCGATGAAGGCTTCACCAAGCTGCTGTTCGACGCCGACAGCCACCGCATCGTCGGCGGCGGCATCGTGGGCACCCACGCCGGCGACCTGATCAGCGAGATCGCCCTGGCGATCGAAATGGGGGCCGACATGGTCGACATCGGCAAGACCATCCACCCGCATCCCACACTGGGAGAGTCGGTGGGGATGGCCGCGGAAGTGGCGGAAGGCGTCTGCACGGATTTGCCGCCGGTGCGCAAGAAGTAGCGGGTTCCGCCAGGTGTCTGGCTCCGCGGGCGCCAGACACCGGCCAGCCCTCCAGGGATCATGCGCGCCGACGCAGCCATTCGCGCGACACGTCATTCATGTGCGTTTGCCATCCTGGGCCGCTGGCTTTGAAGGCCTCGACCACGTCTCGGTCGTAGCGCACCGTCAATTGCACTTTGGTGCGCGCGGTTGGCGGACGGCCCAGCCTGCGAACCCGTGCAAGATCGGCCTCCGTGGCTTCGGGGGCGTCGGGATCCGCCCTGATGCTGCGATGGATGATCTCATCTTCTTCGGGGGAGGGAAGAACGGTTCCTGGTTTAAGCTTGGGCATATCGATGGGCTTCCCGTAAATTCGCCTTGCGCAAACTGATGATGCGCCGCTGCTCAAGACGATCTGCAAATATTACGTAATACAGTCTGGGCCAACATATCCCAGGACGACCATACGGGGCTCGCCATAGTCATGCCGCAGATCTTCCCAGATCAGCGCATCGTTCCATTCAAACTGATGCGCCAAGGCCAGTGACACGCCATGCTTCAAGTAATCAGTCGATCCTTGACGGGGTCGAGGGCAATAAGCATATTTATTGTAGTTACAGTAAATCGATAGTTCAAAAGTAAGCTGGATGTGAAGCTTATGCGGGAGCCGGCCGTTCCGCCACGCAGAAGAGTGTGATTTTGTCCCGCCACAGCGTCTTTCGCCTGTGCCGTTGCATCGGGCTCGTCGGTGACGAACGAGCGCGGAATAAGAGCAAAGAAAAACGGCTGGATGCGAGCGCCCAGCCGTTGACCAGATGTGTGCCTGGTATCGTTATGAGCAGGCCTTGCCACCCGAGGTGCCTAGTGACCTCTGGCGGAGAGTCGGGCACTTATGCGCCGCTACTTTGGATCAACGCTATATTTCATCAAGGCTTTTTGCAAGTTCCTTGGACGCGTCTTTGGCACGCTAAATTCAGCCATGCGTCCATGTAGACGAATCGGTTTGACGATTTCTTCGACCACATGGTAGGCCGGGCTATCGGCGTAATCATCGAACAGGACGATGGCGCCTGCAGGAGCCGACTGCATGGTCGCGAGCAGGCACGCCACGCGGAACCGGCCATCGATGAGAATGAGATCCGGTTGGTGTTCCGCTTCCCGCATCATCGCCCACGGCGTGTTGGCGTACTCCGGCCAACGAGCCTCATAGGCGAGATCGGTCGGATATCCCCATGCTCCCGTCGGCCCTATGTCGATGTGGATAGGAATGTACTTCCCATCGGGCGTGCCGTTCTCCCTCACTTTCTTTTCTACTGCCGCCAGAAAGTCCTTGTCTGAATCCACCGAGTAGATTCGATTGATGGAGGATTTTGCCGCCATGATCGAACTGCCGCCGGACCCAAATTCGAGGAATACACTGGCAGAAGCCAAGTGTTGGCTGAGCGCAGCGATTCCTGCCTGCTCCATGTGAGGCATTGATGGAATATCCCCGGAAAATCCCGTCGGCAGGGGAGCAGAATGCGCCTGATCCATCCTCGGAGAAGCGGTGCGTTGTGGCTTGGCGGGAACAGGTTGCGGGGTCGAAGGCAATGATTCTCGGGCCGCCAAGTATTTGTCCGCACTATTTTCATCGGTCAGTGCAAGCACGTGATAAGCGATGTCTTGCAGGCCATATGCTGTATGCATCAGGAAAGCCAGTCTAGCCCGCTGATTCTCGTTCATTGATTTGATGCGAGCGTCTTCGGGAACGAAAATCGCATCTGCATATAGCAATTGCCCACCACCGTATGAAAGCTTCTTTCCATCCGGTAGATAATTATGATATGCGGCATTTTCAAGGCGCAGAAGACGTAGGCCTTGAGCCCGCAATAGGTCGATAATGCGAGAGAAAGCGGGTTGATTCTCGAATACGGACTGAAAAAGCACCCGGACCTGCACTACAAGAGTGTTTTTCAGCAGTCTTCTGGATCCCTGAAGGATTTGCAACGCGTCGTGGTGTTCGTCCAGTATCAACCAATCCAGACGTTCCAGCCCCTCGATGTCATCGAGGCATATTGTTGGAATTGGCAGTCGAGCGAGTACGGTGGCGCACTGTCGCATGAACGGCAACAGTCGGTCGGCAGGAAGCGGTGTCAGTGTGCCGCTGATCGATGCATCAAGGCAGGCATGCAAGACCGACGGCTGTCCATCGCCCAGCGCGAAGTGGGAGCGATAATGTCGGATGTCGCCATTTTCGCCAACCGCAGTCTCAACACTTACACTGCCGGCGGGATCAATGATGACCATGGAAAATGCACGCAGCTTACTCAGATAGGACAGCTTCCCGCTTGTGGCCAACACTCCACCGTGATCCAGAGCAACGATTTTTCCCTTGAATGAAAATCTGAATGATTCGTCCTGCTCTTCCGGCATTTCAGGGTGTTCGACGTGCGTGGGGGCATCTTCATCCTCGAACCATGGTAGCGCTTCGGGGGTGAACGCCAGCGCGGCGGGAGCTTTTCCTTCACAGTAGCGCTGCCAGATAGCGCGCAGTGCATCCGCCAGATGATGTGCGAATTTCGGCGCATCGCATACTGCCGAGTTCAATAGAATCTGGCGCAAATGCGCGCGTATTGCGGACAGGCTTTGTAAGTCGGCGGCGAGTTCTTGTGCCCGGTTGATGTATTCGTCCCAGTCGGACACTATCAGTTCCGGCATTCCGGCATTGGCAAGGTGAGTCGCCGAGTGTCTGCCCGCGAACGTGGGGCCGGGCAAGCTAACCACTGGCACTCCCATGAGCATGGCTTCGCACGTCGTCAATCCGCCAGAATAAGGCCAGGGATCAAGAGCGATGTCCACCTCGTTGTAGCATTCGAGCAGTTCGTAGTGGGCCGAGCGGCCTTCGATGCGAATGCGCTCTTTGGGTATCCCTTGCTCGGCCAGAGTTTGCAGGGTGCGGGCGCGGAGTTCTTCTGAGCCAAATGCGCCGCTTTTTAAGAAAAGGTGTGATTCTGGAACCGCCTTCATGAGGCGGGTCCATTGGCCGAGAATGATGGGATTGAGTTTGGTCGGATTGTTGAAGCATCCGAAGGTAATGAAGCCGTTGCGCAGAGCCGGCAGAGGCGTCAGCGCGGGAATGCGAGGAGGTGGCGTGTAGCAGATGTAGTCATCCGGCATGCGGATGAGTTTTTCCGTGTAGAAGGAATCGCTGCCCGGTGGCGACTCCACGCTGTCGGTGATGAGGTAGTCGATGGACTCCACGCCCGTTGTATTGATCAATCCTCCCACCCATTTGACGATGAGCGGCGCGGGTTCCATTGCAATGGTTTTCATACGGGTGCCGGCATTGTGGCCGGCCAGATCCAACAGGATGTCGATTTTGTCGGAACGAATTCGCTGGGCGAGCGCTGTGTCGCTCATTGCGGCTACGGGAGTCCATCCTGTTGCAATGGCCATCAGGCGCTGTGTGATGGGATCGACCATATTGTTGGTCGGGTAAAAGTGCAAATCCATGCCCATCCCGCGCAGACATTCCAGGGACGATGTGATCATCGAACCTACGGGATGTTGGCGAAAACCATCTGAAAGCAGACCCAGGCGCAGGACACGTGTCGGACAGTGGTCGGTAGCCTCAGCCCGCGGGGTCACGGTGCGAGGCGCGAATCTGCGGCCCCATTCTTTGCAGAGTGCCAGAATTTCCAGAGGATCGGCGTGAGGCATGTAATGCATCAGCGTGATCTGGTTCGATAGGGGGGTTGGATCCATTTTCGATAAAGCAGCAGACTCTCGATAACTGTACAGAGCTTCATCGAGCCGGCCTAAATCGCGATAAAGATTGCCCAGATCATTGAGCGCGATGAACCTGTTGCGCGAAGTGCGTCCGGCAAGTGCGTGGCAGAGTGCCACGGCGTCATCGTAGCGCTCTAGCTTCGTCAATATTTGCGCTTTGCGCTGCTGCACGGGCTCTAAATTTGGAGATAGAGCCAGCGCTCGATCTAACTCTTCCAAAGCGGCACGGTTATCTTCACGGCGGACCAGCACCTCTGCAAGGCCCATATGCGCCTCGACAAAGTCTTTCTTCAATGCCAATGCTCGGGAAAAGTAGTTGAACGCTTGCCCGTCATTGCCATCGAGTGCAACCGCGTTTCCCAAGGCTAACCAGGCTTCAGCCGAATCTGGGTTTAGTTCGGTCGCTTTTTGCAGCGCGGCCTGCGCGTCATCGAGCGTGCGTGAAGCCAGCAATATCTGGCCGAGCATGAGCCACCCTTGCCAATCTTGCGGCTCACGCTCGATTCGCGCACGAACCTGCGATAAGGTGGGGAGGCTGGCTGCAGCGGTAGGCTGCCTGCGGGGAAGACGGGTGGACGAGGTCTTGACCATATTGAGGCTGCGCAGAAAAGTAGGCGGACGTGCGGTAGGTTACCGACAGTCAGCGCCCCCCAATCTTCGGGAAAAGGCTGAATTTCCCTGCTATTCACTGGGCACAAAGAAAGTCCCCGCGCCGCACTACGCTTGCTGCCCCCCGAGGAGGCGCTTTTTTGCCTTGGGGCGGCCCGGCGGCAAAAAAAGGGCTAATGACCATCGGCCAGTAGCCCTTTTGGGATCGCGAGTCGGTCGACTCGCGTGCCGCAGGATGCTTAGCGCAGCAACGACAGAACCGTCTGCGGCACTTGGTTGGCCTGGGCCAGAACCGAAGTGCCGGCCTGTTGCAGAATCTGGTTCTTGGTCATGTTCGACACTTCAGTCGCGTAGTCGGCATCTTCGATACGCGAACGAGCAGCGGACAGGTTGTTGACCGTGTTATTCAGGTTTGCGATCGTCGATTCGAAGCGGTTCTGGACCGCGCCCAGTTGGCTGCGCAGACTGTCGACGTCCTGCAGAGCTTTGTCCAGTTTAGCCAGCGGGTTGGCGGTGGCGGTAATGCCGGCCGTGGCATCGGCATCGTAGTCAGCCTTCGAGGTGGCGGCGGTGGCAGCATCAGCCAGGGCATTGCTGAGGTCGACCACGCCAGTGGCTGCGTCCACGTCTGCTGCATCCACAGCGTACAGATTGCCGGAAGCGTCTTCCACGGCGTAGTTCGCGTACGCGCCCGTCGTGGCGTTGACCGTGCCGTAGCCGTGCAGCTTGAAGCTGGCGGCGGCGGTCGCGCCAATGGCGGCCGCGGCAGTGCTCACGCCCGAGTACGAGACCTCGGGGCTGACAACCGTAGCGCCAGTGCCGTTTACGCCGGTGAAGTTCGTAATCGTGCTCAGGCCGGTGACATTGAAGCCGCCCAGCGACAGCGACTCGCGATCGATTTTCTTCAGATCGATGTCGATGGTCTCGTTGTCGTTCGCGCCGACTTGGATGGTCATCTTGTCATTGGAGGCCAGCACTTTGACGCCGTTGAATTGGGTCTGTGCCGACACGCGGTCGATTTCGTCCAGGCGCTGGTTGATTTCGTCCTGGATCGACTTCAGGTCCGACGACGAGTTGGTGCCGTTGCTGGCCTGCACCGACAGCTCACGAATGCGCTGCAGGTTATTGTTGATTTCGTTCAACGCGCCTTCGGTGGTCTGAGCCAGAGAAATACCGTCGTTGGCATTGCGGGCCGCCTGGGTCAGACCCTTGACGTTGGCGGTAAAGCGGTTGGCAATCGCCTGGCCGGCGGCGTCGTCCTTGGCGCTGTTGATGCGCAGGCCGGAGGACAGGCGTTCGATGGCGGAACCCAGAGCGGATTGGGACTTGTTGAGGTTGTTTTGCGCAACCAGCGACAAGTAGTTGGTGTTGATAACAGCAGCCATGGATAGCTCCCAAGAGAGAAAGGCTTCTTCAAACTGGGCAGCCAGGCCGCCCACTTCGCGGGACCTGATGCCCCGCTGTCCTGGGTAACGGCGCGACCATCGTTAACTTAAGTGCACTTGTTGCCGGATTTGGCGGAATATGGGCGCGAAGTTGTTACAGCACCTGGGCCAGGTGAGGTTCGGCGGGCAAGTGGTGCCATGCGTCTTCTTTCAGGCGGGCCCGGATGCGCGCCGTGGCCTGGCTGCGCAACTGGCAGACGCGCGCCTCGGTAACTTCCAGCACCGCGCCGATTTCTTTCAGGTTGAGCCCCTGTTCATAGCACAGCGACAGCACCAGCTTTTCGCGCTCCGGCAGGGTTTCGATGGCATTGACCAGCGCGCGGCGCAGGTCGCCCGTCAGCAAGGCGTCCAGCGGATCGCCGCTGCTGTCGGCAGGCACATCGCGCCAGCCCCGCTCGTCGGGGTCGTTCGAGCCGATGTCGTCGTAGTGCAGGATCTGGATGCCGCGGGCGTCGTTCAGCATGGCCTGGTATTCGTCCAGCGGCAACTCCAGCTCGTCGGCGATCTCGCCCTCGGAGGGCGGGCGCATCAGTTCATGCTCTTTGCGCTGGATGGCGGCCTCGATGCGCTTGCCCTTGCTGCGCACGCTGCGGGGCAGCCAGTCCTGGCTGCGCAGTTCATCCAGCATGGCGCCGCGAATGCGGGCCGTGGCATAGGTTTCAAACTGGGCGTCGGGCGTTTCCTGGTAGCGGCGGGCCGCGTCCAGCAGGCCGATCATGCCGGCCTGGATCAGGTCGTCGAGCTGGACGCTGGCGGGCAGGCGCGCCAGCAGTTGCAGCGCCAGCTTGCGGACGAGCGGCGCGTACCGGACCAGGCTGTCATCGGCGTAGGGCATGCGTATTTGTCGACGTCTTGTTTCAAGCAAGAATTGTCGGCAAAGGCGCCTGTTTCATTCGTATAAAAACGAAAGGTTTTAAGCGTTTGTTTACGAAATTTGCGTGAGTTAAGTGCTTGAGAATGTAACTCTACTGTATCTTTTATGCCAAATAACAAAAAATAATCCACATTTAGATATGAATGTCATGAAAATTGACACTTTGCATGGTAGATTGTGTGCATATTGGTATGAGTAGATACATTTAGTATCTATGCATGCCACGGGCCGCGGGGATCGGGCCGATATGGCCGGCATCGAAAAAGTGCCGGTATTTCAAGTCTTTAGGAGCCTCAAGCGTGAATACAGCGGATAGTTCTTTGCTCGCCGATATTCGGGAAGTCAACTTGTCATATCTGTTGCTGGCCCAACGGATGCTGCGTGACGATTACGCTGCGTCGATGTTCCGCCTGGGGTTCAGCAACGAAGTGGCCGATATCCTGATGCGCCTGTCGCCCGCGCAGCTGGTCAAGCTGGCCGGATCGAGTTCGCTGCTGTGCCGCTTCCGCTTTGACGACTACAGCCTGCTGTCGGCACTGACGCAGGATGTGCTGGGCGGGGCGCTGCAACAGGCCCATGCCACGATCTTGTTGGCCAAGCAGCCGGTCGAGCAGTTGGCTTGATGTCCCGCGCTGCCATGGCTACGAGAAGCGTGTCTCAGGAGGCCGACGACATCCTCCTGGCCAGTTCCATGATTACGCTGGGCGCGCGCCTGCAGGTGCTGGAAGCCGAGACTTGCCTGAGTCACGACCGGCTGTCGCGACTGTATCGCGAGATTCGCGGCTGCTCGCCGCCCAAGGGCATGCTGCCGTTTTCGGTGGACTGGTTCATGACCTGGCTGCCCAACATCCACTCGTCGCTGTTCTACAACGTGTACTCGTTTCTGAACGCGCACACGGCCAGCCGCGGCATTCGGGCCACCATCGATGCGTACCGCCTCTACCTGGAGCACGCGGGCGTGGAAAACCAGGCCGAGGAGCCCGTGCTGAGCTTCACGCGGGCCTGGATGCTGGTCAGGTTCTTCGACAGCGGCATGCTGCAGCTGTCGCCTTGCCGCCAGTGCGGCGGGCATTTCATTGCGCATGCGCATGATCCGCAGGGAGATTTCATCTGCGCGATCTGCCGTCCGCCGCCACGCGCCGGCAAGACCCGCGCGGCGGCCAAGGCGCGCGCGGGCCAGCGCCCGAAGGCGCCGGCGCCTGCCGTCGCGGCGGCAGCCAGGGCCTGACGCGGCCCAAACAGCTCAAAAGCCCCTGAAAACCCCCCGTAACCCGTGTTTTTGCAACCGGGTGTAGGGGGGATCATTGTCGCCAACTCTAGACTCGATGGCAGAGGCCCGATGTGTTGATTGTTATTGGTTATGCGGTGGTGCTCGTCGCGGTGATCGGCAGCTTTGCCGCGTTGGGCGGGCACATGGGGGCGCTGTATCAGCCGTTCGAGCTGACGCTCATTGCAGGGGGCGCGCTGGGCGCGTTCCTGGCGGGCAACAGCCGTAAATCGCTGGCCCTGATGCGGCGGGCGCTGCCGCAGGCGATCAAAGGAGCTCCGTACAGCAAAGAGGTGTACATGGAGCTGATGGCGCTGCTGTACGTGCTGCTGAACAAGGCGCGGCGCGAAGGCCTGATGGCGATCGAATCGCACATCGAAGACCCGGACGCCAGCGCCATCTTCAGCGAGTACCCGCGCATCCGGCAGGACGACAAGCTGATGGAGTTCATCACCGATTACCTGCGCATCATGATCAGCGGCAACATGAGCTCGTTCGAGATCGAGACGCTGATGGACGAGGAAATCGAGACCTACCGCCATGAGCGCGAGGTGCCCAGCCATTCGCTGCAGCAGATGGCGGACGGGCTGCCAGCCTTCGGCATCGTGGCGGCCGTGCTGGGGGTGATCAAGGCGCTGGGCGCGGTGGACCAGCCGCCCGCGGTGCTTGGCGACCTGATCTCGAAGGCCATGGTCGGCACTTTCCTGGGAGTGCTGCTGGCCTACGGTTTCGTGGCGCCTCTGGCCTCGCGCCTGGATCGGCGCACGTCGGAATCGGTCAAGGTGCTGGAGTGCATCAAGGTGACGCTGCTGGCCAGCATGAACGGCTATCCCCCGCAACTGGCCGTGGAGTTCGGCCGCAAAGTGTTGTTCTCGACCGTGCGCCCCTCGTTCGGCGAGCTGGAAGAGCACGTGCGTCAGGCCAAGTCCGCCGCCACCGGCCGCGCCTGACGGGGCGGGCATATGAGTTCGCTGAACAATCACCGGGTAGTGATTCGCCGCAAGCGGGTGTCGCACCGCCCGCATCACGGCGGCAGCTGGAAGATCGCCTACGCGGATTTCATCACCGCCATGATGGCGTTCTTCCTGGTGATGTGGCTGATAGCCATTGTGCCCAAGGAAGAGCTGCGCAGCCTGGCTGAATACTTCCGGATGCCGCTGCGCGTGGCGCTGACGGGCGGGCCGAATTATTCGGCCGAGAGCAGCGCCATTCCGGGCGGCGGCAGCGACCCGCTGCGCGATGAGGGCGAGGTGCGCCAGTCCGATGGCAGCCGGGTGCAGTCCCAGGTGCAGGCCGACGCCGAGCGGCGCGACCGCCATGCGCTGGAGCGCCTGAAGCGCCGGTTGGATTCGATGCTGGAGGAAAACCCGGTGTTGAAGAACTTCCGGCCCCAGCTGCTGATCGACATGACCACGGAAGGGTTGCGCATCCAGATCGTGGATAACCAGAAACGGCCGATGTTCGCCACCGGCAGCGCCGAGGTGCAGCCGTATATGCGCGACATCCTGCGCGAGCTGGGTCCGGTGCTCAACGAGCTGCCGAACAAGATCAGCATTGCCGGGCATACGGACGCGACGCAGTACGCTCGCGGCGAGCGCGCCTACAGCAACTGGGAATTGTCCGCCGACCGCGCCAACGCCTCGCGCCAGGAACTGGTGGCGGGCGGCATGGCCGAAGGCAAGTTGATGCGCATCCAGGGGCTGTCGTCCAGCATGAGCCTGGTTAAAGATGACCCGTATGCAGCCGTTAACCGTCGTATCAGCCTGGTGGTGCTGAACCGGCGTACTCAACAGCAGATCGAGCAGGAGAATGCGGCGGCAGCGGACTTGAGTGTGCGCGGCGCCGGGGAAGTGAGCGAGTCCTTGGGGGCGCAACCCCCGGCAAGCGAGGCGGCGAGGTAGTCATGACGGCAACGATACTGGTAGCGGACGATTCGGCAACGATGCGGATGATCGTCCAGACGACATTGGCCGAAGCAGGTTGGCGCGTGCTGACTGCGGGTGATGGCAGGCAAGCCCTGGCACTGGCCAAAGGCAATCACATCGATATGTTGGTGAGCGACTGGCATATGCCCGTCATGGGCGGCCAGGCCCTGATCCAGGGGCTTCGCGGCGAGCCAGGCTACCGCCATTTGCCCGTGCTTGTGCTCACCACTGACGACGACGGGAAAAGCAAGAACGCGGCACGCAATCTAGGGGTATACGGCTGGCTGAACAAGCCGCTGGACCCCGGCATGCTGGTGGAGTTGGCCTCGGAACTGCTCGGTGAGCAGCCCGCGGCCTGAGCGAGTTTGAAAGGAAGGCATACGTCCTATGAGCAGCGGCCTGGATCTCAGTCAGTTCTACGAGACATTCTTCGACGAGGCGGATGAGCTGCTTGCCGAGATGGAGCAGTTGCTGCTGCAGCTGGATGTCGAGGCGCCGGATATCGAGCAGTTGAACGCGATCTTCCGCGCCGCGCATTCCATCAAGGGCGGCGCGGCGACGTTCGGGTGCTTCCAGCACCTGGCGGGCACGACCCACCTGCTGGAAAACCTGCTGGATGAGATCCGGCGCGGCGAAATGGCGCTACGCGCAGATATGGTGGACATTTTCCTGGAAACGAAAGACGTGCTGAAGAGCCAACTGGACACTTATCGCGCCGCGCAAGAGCCCGACGAGGCGGTGTACGAACGGATCTGCGCGATATTGCGGCAGCTGGCCCAGGAACACGGCTCGGCGGCCGTGACGGCACACGAGCCAGCCGCGCCGGTAGCGCCCGCGGAGCCGCCGGCGGCCGCCCCCGTGGCTGCCGAGCCCGCCGCGCCCGCGCCTGCAGGCCAGGCGCAGGCGGCAGCCCAGGACGACAGCCTGCCGTTCCGGGTGCGTATTGCCCGGGTCGCCGACAAGGACGCCCAGTCGCTGCTGGAAGAGATGGGCAACCTGGGCAAAGTGGTGGCCCATGACCGCGCCGACGGCGGATTGACGGTTTGGGTGGACAGCACTTGCTCGGCTGACGACATCGAAGCGGTGTGCTGCTTTATTGTCGACGCCGACCAGCTGGAAGTGGGGCGCGCCGCCGCGCCGCAGGCAAGCGACGCCGTCGAGCAATTCGCGCAGGCCGCCGCGGGTTTTGCCGCGCAGGCGGCGGACGCGCCGGCCTCGGGCCCGTCGTCCGCGGCCAGCCCGGCGGCTGCATCCTCGACCGCCAGGCAGGCGCGCGCCGCGGCCGCCGCGCCCGCAGGCGACAAAGAATCCACCTCGATCCGCGTCGGGGTCGAGAAGGTCGACCAGGTCATCAACCTGGTGGGCGAACTGGTGATCACCCAGGCCATGCTGGCGCAGACGGCCTCGGGCCTGGACCCGGTATTGCATGACCGGCTGCTCAACGGCATGGAGCAGCTCGAGCGCAACGCGCGCGACCTGCAGGAAGCGGTGATGTCGATCCGCATGATGCCGATGGACTACGTGTTCAGCCGCTTCCCGCGCGTGGTGCGCGACATCGCGGTGAAGATGGGCAAGCAGATCGAGCTGCAGACGTACGGGCGCGCCACCGAGCTGGACAAGAGCCTGATCGAACGCATTATCGATCCGTTGACGCACCTGGTGCGCAACAGCCTGGACCATGGCATCGAAACGCCGGAAAAGCGCATTGCCGCCGGCAAAGACCCGGTGGGCCAGCTGATCTTGTCGGCCGAACACAACGGCGGCAACATCGTGATCGAAGTCAGCGACGACGGGGCGGGCTTGAACCGCGACAAAATCTTGAAGAAAGCCATCGCGCAGGGCTTGCCCGTCAGCGAGAACACGCCCGACGAAGAAGTGTGGCAGTTGATTTTCGCGCCCGGCTTTTCCACGGCGGAGCAGGTGACCGATATCTCCGGGCGCGGCGTCGGCATGGATGTAGTGAGGCGCAACATCCAGGACATGGGCGGCCATGTGCAGCTGTCGTGCGTGCCTGGCGAGGGCACTACCACCCGCATCGTGCTGCCGTTGACGCTGGCCATCCTGGACGGGATGTCGGTGCGGGTGGGCGACGAGACTTTCATCCTGCCCCTGAACCACGTCACCGAATCGCTGCAGCCCAGCGACGACCAGATGTACTCGGTGGCGGGCGACGAACGCGTGATGCAGGTGCGCGGTGAATACCTGCCGCTGGTCGAGCTGCACCGGGTGTTCGGGGTCGAGAACGCCCAGACCGACCCCAAGCAGGCCATCGCCGTGATCATGCAGGCGGAGGACCGCCGCTTTGCCTTGCTGGTGGATCACCTGGTGGGGCAGCATCAAGTGGTGGTGAAGAACCTGGAATCCAACTACAGAAAAGTGCCGGGCGTATCGGCCGCCACCATCCTGGGCGATGGCAGCGTGGCGCTGATTGTCGACGTGTTCGCGCTGGCGCGGGCGAACCGCGAAAAATGGGCGCAGCCCGAACTCACACATTGACGGAGAACCTTGTATGGCAGTCAAACCTCAAGCGCAGGCCGCGCGCGTCGAAGATGTCGGCAGTGAGTTCCTGGTATTCACGCTGGGCGAGGAAGAGTACGGCATCGACATCCTGAAAGTGCAGGAAATCCGCGGCTACGACGCGGCCGCGGTCACGCGCATCGCCAATGTGCCATCGTTCATCAAGGGCGTCACGAACCTGCGCGGCATCATCGTGCCCATCGTGGACCTGCGCATCAAGTTCAAGCTGGGCAGCGTCGAATACAACGAACAGACCGTGGTCATCATCCTGAACCTGGACCACCGCGTGGTGGGCATTGTGGTCGATGGCGTGTCGGATGTGCTGATGCTGGCCGCCTCGCAGGTGCGGGCGGCGCCGGAGTTCGGCGCCACGCTGTCTACCGAATACCTGACCGGGCTGGGCACGATCGACGACCGCATGCTGATCCTGGTGGACATTGAGAAACTGATGACCAGCGAAGAAATGGCGCTGGTGGAAAAGGTTGCAGCCTAGGGTAAACAGGCCCCGCCGCGCGCGGCCCGCGGGGGGCTGCAGCGCCCCGGGGCAGCCGTTGGAAACAGTTGGGGGGTTTTGTCATGCGCAAGTTCCTGGTCAACATGAAGATACGCACCAGCCTGCTTGGCGTATTGGCGTTTTTTTCGCTGATGCTGGTGATCGGGGCCGCGTTGGGCGTGCTGTCGCTGCGCGTCAGCAACGGCACGCTGGCCAGTATTCGCCAGACGCAGGACGTGGGCGATGCGCTGACGCGCGTGGCCAATAGCTACAAAGACGTCGTCAACGGCCTGGCCCGCACGGCGAATGCGCATTACAGCGATATCGTACGCAGCATCGGCCAGCCGGTGGCGGTGTCGCAGGGGCTGGGCGCCGAGGCCGCGGGCCTGCTGCAGCGCGCCAACGCGGCGATGAACCGCGCCCAGACCGAATTCGAGTATTACAAGAAACTGCCGCGTCCCGAGGGCGCTCAAGAAAGCCTGGATGAAATCGACGCGGCCTACGCCGCGCTGATGCAGCGGGGCGTCTCGCCCCTGTTCGGCCTGCTCGAGCGCGGTGACATGGTTTCGTATCAGAAGCAGGCGCGGGCGGTGCACGATGCCGCCGAAGGCCGTTTTTCGCGCGCACTGGAAGGCTTCGACTTCTGGCGGGCCAGCCAGTTGCAGGATGAGTATGTGCTGGCCACCCAGCGTTACCAGGGCGTGTTGATCGCCGTGGCCGTGGGCGGGACCATGGCGGCGCTGCTGGTCTTCAGTACCTACCTGTTTCTGCGCCGCCGGGTGCTGCAGCCGCTGCAGGAAGCTGGCCGGCACTTTGATCGCATGGCCGCGGGCGACCTGACGGCGCGGGTCGAGGTGCGCAACAGCAATGAAATCGGCCAGCTGTTCTCGGCGTTAAAGCGCATGCAGGAGAACCTGGCGCGCACGGTGTCGCAGGTGCGCCGCGGGGTGGATGAGATCAACGTGGGCTCGCGCGAGATTTCGGCGGGCAACACCGACCTGAGCAGCCGC